>OKVQ01000006.1_pt1 | contig 295600 bp, 263 predicted proteins | sample 1606821 | NCBI WGS metagenome assembly OKVQ01 (sample SAMN03281009, study PRJEB24777) | human gut metagenome | isolation source: fecal sample PR192 from 1 month old female Indian infant, vaginally... | reverse complement strand
TATATCCTTTATATTTCAGCCCGTATCAGCTCAGTTAGTGAATCAACCGAATCAGATTTTCGTTTAAACCACCGATTAACGGAACCGCTCAGCCAGCCATAAACACAACTGACAGCCCTTAACTGACCCGCATTACGGCAAGGCCTGGGGATCGCTACGCTCGCTGCTGGCGGACATCAACCAACGTGGGCGCGTGCAGATGGCGATGAACGGCGGCATTTACGCAAAAAACGACACGCCGCTGGGACTGTATATCGAAAAAGGACGACAGTTGGCTCCACTTAACCGCGCCTCCGGCAGCGGCAACTTTTTTATTCGTCCTGGCGGGGTATTTTACGTGGCAGGACAAAACGTGGAGATTGTCAGCCTCAATAAATTTAAACCGTCTCCAGCCATAGAGTACGCGGTACAATCCGGACCGATGCTGATTGAAAACGGTAAGATAAACTGGCGGCTGAAGCCATCCGCCAGCTCGCGCAAACTGCGTAACGGAGTGGGTATTACCAGCGATGGCAAAGTCGTGTTTATGCTCAGCACGCACGAAACCAACTTCTATGATTTCGCCTGCTACGCACAGTCAACGCTCAATATACGCCAGATGCTCTATCTCGATGGCACCCTTTCCAGGATGTATCAGAAAGGCGGCAGCGTGCCGTGGCAGTACCATCCGTTCGTTACCATAATCGCGGTGGAGAGCAGGTAGTCGGCATAACATCGTCTGCGGTTTTGTAGCCTAGCGCGAGCTGGGGAACAAAACCGCAGTGCACCTACATCCGGCGATGCCCCCACTCACGCAGACGCTGGAACAACACGTACAGCGACGGAATAAACAGAATCCCGATCGCCGTAGCGACCAGCATGCCGCTGAATACGGTGGCGCCAATAATCCGTCGACTCTGCGCCCCGGCGCCGGTCGCAAGCATCATCGGCGCAATCCCAATAATGAAGGAGACCGCCGTCATCATCACCGCACGAAAACGGTGAGTCGCGCCTTCACGAGCCGCATCGACTATCGACATCCCCTCTTCGCGCTTCGCCCGCGCAAACTCAACAATCAAAATCGCGTTTTTTGCCGCCAGCGCAATCAGCAATACCAGACCAATCTGCACATAGACATCGTTGGCATAACCGGCCCACCATAGCCACAGCAATGCTCCGCCAATGGCAAACAGCACCGACAGCATCACGCTCGCCGGGAGCGTCCAGCTTTCGTACTGGGCGACAAGGAACAACCACGCCATCACCACCGCCGCCAGCACGATCCACATCGCCTGATTGCCGGTCTGCTGCTCCTGCCACGAAATTCCGCTCCAGGCATAGTCATACCCCTGCGGTAAATGCGATTGTAAAATCTGCTCCATCACCGCCATCGCCGTGCGACTGCTAACGCCTTCGGCGGCTGAACCACTCACCGATACCGACGGGAACTGATTATATTGCTGAATAAATGGCGCGCCGATCGTCGGCGTAATGGTCACCAGGTTGCTCAAACGGACTCGCTCGCCGTTGTCGCTACGCACATACAGTTCGCTAATCTGCTCCGCCCGCTGACGCCACTGCATCTCATTTTGGATAACGACAGGGTAAACGCGGTTATTTATGCTGAAATCCCCGGCGCGGGTGCCGCCAAACGCGGTTTGCAAGTTACTGAAAATCCTTGAAGTCGGTACATTCAGCCGCGCCGCCTGATCGCGGTCAACGTTGAGCGTCAGTTGTGGCACATTGCTGCTCCAGGTCGTAAAGACCCGGCTCAATTGCGGGTGCTGATTGGCCATCCGCAGCACCTGATGCGTCACCTGCTCCAGCGCCGCCGAAGATTGCCCGGCCTGCGCCAGAATACGTAAATTAAACCCCGAAGCATTGCCCAGCCCCGGCAGCGTCGGCGGCGCAAAGGTCATAATCGTCGCTTCCGGCAGCCCCATCAACTGCCCTTGTAGTTTTTCCATCACCGCCTCCAGCGGCGGTCGCTGATGCCAGTCTTTCAGCATCACCGAAATAAAGCCGCCGTTCGAGGCGCTGGTGCCGTTAAGAATATTAAAACCGGACACCTGAATCACATCCGCCACCGCCGGATTCATCAACAGCAACTCCCGCGCCTGGGCCATCACCGCTTCGGTACGCGCCAGCGAGGCGGCTTCAGGCAACTGCACGCTGGCGAAGAAATAGCCCTGATCTTCCTGCGGCAGAAACCCCTTCGGCATGCTGGTGAAGCTCAGCGCCACCAGCCCGGCGGCCATAACTGTTGCGGCCAGCGCCAGCCAGGGATGGCGATTCATTCCGCCAACCAGGCGGCCATAGCCGTCTCGCACGCGCTCCAGCCCGCGGTTAAAACCGCGCCAGATGGCGACTGGCTGCGCTGGCCGCGGGCGCAACAGCAGCGCGCACAGTGCAGGCGTTAAGGTCAACGCCACAACGCTCGACAGGGTCACCGCCGTCGACAACGTGACGGCAAACTGGCGATACAGTTCGCCGACAATCCCGGACAGCATGGCTACCGGAACAAATACCGCCAGCAGCACGAGGGTCGTGGCAATCACCGGTCCGGCAATTTGCCGCAGGGCTTGCGCGGTGGCCTCCCCGCGCTCCAGCCCCTCCGCCATTTTGCTTTCAACATTTTCCACCACCACGATAGCGTCATCCACGACCATGGTCAGCGCAAGAATAATGGCGAACAGGCTCAGGGTATTGGCGCTATAGCCCAGCGAATAGAGTACGGCGAAAGTACCGATAAGCGAAACCGGGATCGCGAGAGCAACAATCAGCGTCGCCCGCCAGCTTTGCAGAAACAGCGACACCACCACCACCACCGCCAGTAGGGTTAGCATCAGCGAAACGCCGATCTCTTTGATCGTCGCCGTCACAAAGCGGGTGGTATCAAACTTCACTTCCCAGGTGAGATCGGCCGGAAATCGCGTGTGCAGCCGGGTCAACTCGGCGCGCACCGCGCTGGCGACCTGCAGCGCGTTGGCGGTCGGCGTCGGATAGATACCAAGATACGCGGAGTCTTTGCCATTAAGCTGCGCGCCGGAACGGTAGCTGCGCGCGCCCAGCTCAATGGTTGCCACGTCAGACAGACGCACCAGTTGCCCACGCTCGCCGCTTCGAATAATAATCCGTCCGAAACTGGCGGCATCGCTCAATCGACCAATACCGTTGATGGTCAGGGTCTGCTGCTGACCGTTAAATACCGGCGGCGTCCCCACCTGCCCCGCCGCGCCCTGCACGTTTTGTTCGTACAGCGACCGGGAAATATCATCGGAGGTAATATTAAGCGCATTCATACGGTCGGGCCGCAGCCAGATGCGCATACTGTAATCGCGGGCGCCAAACATCTGTACGTCACCAACGCCCGGCAGACGCGCCAGCGCCTCGCGCACCTGGGTACTGGCGTAGTTGCTGACGAACAACGGCGATAGCGTACCGAGCGGCGAGTAAAGACTCACGCCCATCAGCAGGTTCGTCGCCCGTTTGCGCACCTGCACGCCGTTCTGCTGCACTTCCGCAGGAAGCTGCGCCACCGCCTGCGAAACCCGGTTCTGTACATCAACCGCGGCTAAATCGGCATGGGTACCGGCGGCAAAGGTCAGGCTCAGGCTGTAGGCTCCCTCATCAGAACTGGTGGATTCCATATACAGCATATGGTCAACACCATTGAGTTGGGTCTCCAGCGGTGCGGCAATGGCCTCAGCCACATCCGCCGCGCTGGCCCCCGGCCAACTGGCGCTCACATTAATAACCGGCGGAGTAATCTGCGGATATTGTTCGACCGGGATCAGCTTCAGCGACACCGCGCCGATAAAAGTGATCAACAACGCAATCACCATGGCAAAGCGCGGACGACGGATAAAAAACGTCAGCATCCTTTCTTCCTCATTCATTCAGCCACTGCACAGCGGCGCCGTCACGCAGGCGTTGAGCGCCTTCCGTCACCACACGTTCGCCCGCATGAAGTCCTTCCGTCACTGCCAGTCGCGGCCCCTGCTGGCCGCCAGGAATAATACGCCGCATCGTTACGGTATTGTTTGCCGTCAGTATCCAGCAGTAAAAGCCCTGCGCGTCCTGCTGTACCGCAGAAACAGGGATCATCGGTTTTTCCTGACCCGCCAGCGGCCGGAAGAAAATCATCACGTTGCCGCCGGGCAGCAGACGGTGTTGCGGGTTAGCAAATTCGGCGCGCAGCGCCACGCTGGCGGTACGGCTATCAATACGGTTATCGACGGACGTCAGTACGCCATCTTCACGTTGCCCATCAATATCAACCTGCGCCAGCCACGCCTGTTTCAGCGCGCTAATATCGGGATATTGTCCCGCTTTAGCAAAAAATGCCGTCTCATCGAGTGAGAACGCAATGCGAATCGGGTCAAGCTGCACAACATCGACCAGCACGCCGCTGGCGGGATTGACCAGGCTACCGACATGAAACTGGCTATGGCCGACACGGCCGGTAACCGGGGACGTTATGCGGGTATAGCCGAGGGTAATCTTCCGGGCGGTAATCCGCGCCTGTGCCTGGTCCACGGCAGCCGCGGCGACATCGCGTTGCATTCGCACGGTATCAACATCGTTGCGGCTAATCGAATGGTTATTTTTTAATTGCTGATAACGGTTCAGTAGCTGTTGGGCCTGGCGTAATGACGCCTGCGCGCTTTTCAGTTCCGCCTGCGCCAGCGCCAGTTCGGCTTTTGGTTGCGCATCATCAAGCGTAAACAGTACATCGCCTTTTTTTACATACTGCCCGTCCTGAAAATGGCGCAGCACGATTGTCCCTTCGGTGCGGGCGCGAACAGCAACGGCATGAATGGCCTCAACGCGGCCGGAAATTTGCCGCTCATTGACATGCGGCGCGTGTTCAACGGTGGCGATACGGACCGGAATCGCCGGAGCGGCTGCGACCGTTAGCGCAAAACCCGCCAGGCCGCAGGCCAGTAAGGCGGAGCGGATCATCTTGTTCATGGGAAATTCCTTACGATGGCCCGGCCTTCCTCCCCTGGGAGAAGGGAGGCCGGGCGGAGCGGACGAACTAGGCGGCTTTGCGAAAACAACGGGTCAGGCGTTTCTCCACTTCCACCACCAGGAACATCGCCATACCGCTCGCCAGGGTGATAAACCAGTAGCGCAGCGGCAGCCCTTCGGTGCCAAACATCGCCTGCATTACCGGCACGTAGATGATGACCAGTTGCATCAGCAGCAGCACGCCGCTCACCAGCCAGATCCCTTTGTTACGCAGCAGCCCCATGTTCAGCGAGAAGCTGTCGCTGCTACGGCAGTTGATCATGTAGACCCACTGCGCGGTGACCAGCATCTGCAACAGCACGGTGCGGATAAACTCCGGGCTGTGGCCCCGCGGTGCCAGCCAGGCTTCAAGAATAAAGGCGGCGACGGCGATCATCGTGCCGACAAAAGCAACGCGCCAGATAGCGAAAGCATCCATCACATGCTGACCGGTTTTACGCGGCGGACGGTGCATCACATTACGCTCGGCGGCTTCAAATGCGAGGCCGAAGGAGAGCGTGGCGGAGGTCGCCATGTTCATCCACAAAATCAGTACCGGCGTCAGCGGAATAATGTTCCCCGCCAGCAGGGCGATGATAATCAGCAGCCCCTGCGCGAGGTTGGTCGGCATAATGAACAGAATGGTCTTCTTCAGGTTGTCGTAGACCCGACGCCCCTCTTTCACCGAACTGGCGATAGTGGCAAAGTTATCATCGGTGAGCACCATGTCGGCCGCTTCTTTGGTCACCTCAGTCCCTTTGATCCCCATGGCGATACCGACGTCGGCCTGACGCAACGCCGGTGCATCGTTAACGCCGTCGCCAGTCATACCAACCACTTCACCGTTATCCTGCAGGGCTTTCACCAGGCGCAGCTTATGCTCCGGGCTGGTACGGGCAAAAATATCGTACTCAACGGCGGCTTTCGCCAGTTCGGCATCATCCATGTGCTCCAGCTGGTAGCCGGTCATCGCCTGGCGACTGTTGGCGATCCCCAACATCCCGCCAATGCTCATGGCCGTCTGGGGATGGTCGCCGGTAATCATCTTCACGCGGATCCCCGCATTCTGACAGGCGTGAATCGCGTCAATGGCTTCCGGACGCGGCGGATCCATCATCCCGGCGATGCCGAGGAACACCAGGCCTTCGCGCAGATCGTCATGGGTCAGCGTGGTGCTGCCGACGTTGGCTGGTTTGTATGCGGCGGCGACCATGCGCAGCCCCTGACGGGCAAAGCGCGCCATCTCCTCTTCCCAGTAGTGAGCGTCGAACGCCACCGGCCCCTGTTTGCTCATCTGCTGACGACACAGGGAGAAAATCACGTCCGGCGCGCCGGTAATCAGCACCCGCTCCTCATTGCCGATTTTCTGCCGGGTCGCCATATATTTATACTGCGAATCAAAGGGGATTTTCGCTACCAGTTGGGCGTCAACCGGTTCCAGTTGCGCTTTTGCCGCCAGCACTTTCAGCGCCCCTTCGGTTGGCCCGCCGGTAATGCCCCACAGACCGCGCTCATCCTGGATAATATGGCTGTCGTTACACAGGTCGATAGTGCGCAGGTACGTTTCCAGCACGCTGCCCGCTTTAATCTGCACCGGCGCATCGCTGCCCTCCAGATAGATACCGCCTTTCGGCTCGTAGCTGTCGCCTTCAACGCGATAGCAACAGTCGGCGGTGATAACCGCTTTAACGGTCATCTCGTTCATCGTCAGGGTGCCGGTTTTATCCGAACATACCACGGTCATTGCGCCCAGGGTTTCTACCGTCGGCAGTTTGCGGATAATCGCCCGCTGCCGCGCCATCGCCTGGACGCCAAGAGAGAGAATAATTGAGATAATCGCCGGTAAGCCTTCCGGCACGGCGGCAACCGCCAGGCTAATCAGAGAGAGCAGCAGCTCGCCGAGAGGAATATCGCGCAGCGCAAGGCTGAAGACAAACAGCGCCGCCATCATCGCCAGGATGATGACGAAAATCGCCTTGCCGAGTTTATCCATTTGCACCAACAGCGGTGTGCGATGCTTCTCAATGCCCGCCATCATCTGGTTGATGTGGCCAAGTTCTGTCTCCTGGCCGGTGGCGGTCACCACGCCAACGCCGCTACCGGCGCTGATGGTGGTGCCGGAAAAGAGCATATTGGTGCGGTCGCCCAGCGGCAGTTCCCCGTCCAGCACGTCGGTGGTTTTATCCACTACCGTCGATTCTCCGGTCAAAATCGCTTCTTCAACCCGCAGATTATGGGTTTCAATCAGGCGCATATCGGCCGGCACGCGGTCGCCGGCGCGCAGAATCACGATATCGCCAGGAACCAGGTCGCGCGTCGGGAGGGTTTCATGCTTACCGTTACGCTGTACGCGCGCATCGCTGGAGAGCATATTGCGGATGCTCTCCAGCGATTTTTCAGCGTTGCTCTCCTGGATATGGCCGATCAGGGCGTTGATGACCGTGACGCCAAGAATAACCAAAGTATCAACCCAATGGCCCATCACCGCAGTGAGCGCCGCGGCGACCAGCAGAACATATATCAGAACATCGTTAAAATGGGCGAGAAAACGCCGCCAGGCGGGCTTGCCCTTTTTCTCCGGTAACGCATTCGGGCCGTAAGTCCGCAAACGCTCAGCCGCCTCGGCGGCGCTGAGCCCGCCGGGATGGCTCTGTTTCTGCGCCAGCACCACATCAATCGTCTGCTGATATACCTGCCGTGGCGCAGCATTTCCCGAGGGGGTGGTATTATTTGTATTGAGCATTTTGGTCAAAATATCTCTCCCTTAAAATTCCGTGAGTCGGAAAGCCTGGCGTCATTCCGGGCAGTGAGAAAATTCAAATAAGCGCGAGAAAAATTGAGCAAACGCAATATTTAATCTCTCGCAAAATTCAAAAACTATGCTAAGTTAATTCTATGAAATAACTATTGCAGAATATGAATAAACAGTAATTAAACGAGGTTGACTATGTTTGGAATCTACCGCGGACGCCGTCTGGCGCTGTATATCCTGCTGGCGATTATTATCGCCACGTTAGTGGGATATAGCACCTATACTTTTGTAAAATCGCTGGCTTAATAATGACGCTAATTTACATTTCAGCGCAATTAACTTAATTACAAATAAGCCTCAATTAATTAACAAAGAAATTAACGAAGGGGATCATATATAATATCTTAAGGCGAAATTTAATTTCGTATGAAACAATATTGCATTCATTTCCCTTTTACCGGACAATATGTATTTAACCGATGATTAACAAATAATGAAACATCCGCTAGAAACGCTCCTGAGTGCCGCCGGCATTCTCCTGTTGGCTTTGCTCTCCTGCCTGTTGCTACCGGTGCCGTCCCCGGGACTGACGCTGGCGCAAAAGCTGGTTGAGACGTTCCACCTGATGGATCTCAACCAACTTTATACGCTGATCTTCTGCCTGTGGTTCTTAGCGCTGGGCGTAATTGAATACCTGGTGCTGCGCTGGATCTGGCGCCGCTGGTTTTCCCTTGAGCGCTAAGCCGGTAAAGTCGCGCATGCCGTCCACCAGCGCTTCGCACCAGGCGGCGTAATCGTGGCCGCTGGAAGAGGGATGGAAGCTCACCGCATAGCCTTTATCCTTCAATACCTGCTCAAATTCGCGCGTATTGACATAAATACCGCCATCCGGCCCGTGGGTTTCGAATTTACCCGCCTGTAACCAGAAGCGTACTGGATAGCGTGGCGATTGCTGATACTGTCGCGTCAACCAACTGGCCTCTTCCCCCGTTGGCGCCCACCAGTACGAGCCTGACAGACTCAACACATTGCCAAAATGCCGCGGATAACGCAGTGCCACCCATGATGCGGCCAGGCCGCCATAGCTGGAGCCTGCCACCACCGTTTTATGCCGACTCAGGCGGAGCCCCTGCCGATTCAGCCACGGTAGCAGCTCATGAGCCATAAAATCGGCAAAATGGGGATTCGGCGGCAGCTCTTTCGCCCGACGCGGATGATCGAGGCTATCGATAAACACCACGTTAATCGGCGGCAACTGATGACTGGCAATCAGGCTGTCCAGCACGTTGGCGAAGTGATATTCGTCCTGGTAAGTTTTGCCATCGAACAACATCAGGGTCCAGCGTGCAGGCTGGGGCAGACGCGGACGGTAAATCATCACTTCGCGCGTATTCTGCAAAAAGTCGCTGCGCATCTGATGACGGGTTAAGGTTCCGTGGCGCAACGGCCGTGCCATACGCTGCGCCGTGCAGAAACGCACGGGATTAAGCGCCAGCAGCGAGTAGCGATTCCAGCGGTCGTGAGCCGCATTAATGCTATGCGGGTTGAGCGGGTCCGCCTGAGCGCTGACCAGAATCGCTCGCCGCTGCTCATGCCCGCTGCCGGTCACCTGCGGCACATCCGGAGCCAGCTTATACTGCATTAAGGTATCGGCAGGGACAACATAACTACGAAACCAGACATCAGAGTCGCCAAGACGAAACAGCGCATCGTGCTCTCCCGCGGGGGAGCCGAGAATAAACACATTCCGGCTCGCTCCGCGCCACAGGAAAGTAACCCGCTTATGGGTCGCATCAACCGGTTCCACCATCGGCGTGCCTTCCTGCGCGCGTTCCAGCCAGAAACGTGCCGTAGACCCTCCCGACGCCAGCTCGCGCATCAGTTGCTGCAGGCGCGGGCTGGCCGGGTCCTGCATCTGAATTTTCGTCAGCGCGATGGTTTCGCGCATCTGCCACTGAAAGCGCCAGCGCGCCCCCTCTTCGCCATGCAGCACCAGCGAGGAAGCACGGTTCACCGGCAAAGAAAACAGTAAGGTTTGCTCCCCGTCCGGTGGCCCCCCCGCCAATAGTGTGCGCAGACGACGGTTATGTTCATCCAGCAACCGGGCATCGGTGACGCCGGAAATGATCGCCGCGACGTAGTTCTCACCCAGCCTGGGCAGGTCAAAACAGACTTCGCCGCTGGCGTCGAACTTCCCCTGTAGTTCCCCCTGTAACGAAGGAGATTCGCAGTTTATCGCCGCTGCCGGTAAAGCACTCATGCCAATCAGCAGGCCGCTCCACGCCGTCTTCATTGCCCGATAGCTCCCTGTGAGAATTTGCCAATAACGTTAATGCAAATAATAACCATTTACAACGGTATTGCCACTGTAAACAGGCGCCACCGCAGTAATCCCCTCTCAGCTCGCGTTTTTGGCGACGGCCCGGCCAGGAATAGTCATAAGAACATTTCGATAGATGAATCATGGCCATGAATTTCACGGTGTTAACGCTCAACGCAGACTCGTCGCAGCACACCGACGAGCCAGACGCCCCGCTAAAAAGAATAGCGGTAACAAAGACGCTATCGGCGACGGAAAACGACGCCCGAGATGCCCGCTAAGAGTAAATATCCGCCGACAAAAAGGCCGGCGGAGGGTTTTCAGTGAGTACGACTGTGATTCTCTTTACGATAGGCACCCGGCGGCTGATTAAACGTGCGGGTGAAGATGCGGGTAAAGGTTTGCTGCGAGTCAAAGCCGTATTTCAGGCAAATATCATAGACTCGCTGATCGGTATCGCGCAGATCCCGTGCCGCCAGCAGCAGTTTACGCGCGCGAATGTAGCGCCCCAGACTCTCCCCTTTGTACTGTAAAAACAGTCGTTGCAAATGCCATTTCGAGTAACCGGCATGGCGCGCAATATCGTCAATACGTAGCGGCTGATGCAAATTATCATCAATCCACTCGACGATCGTATCAATAACCTGAGCGGAAATAGTCATATGTCCTCTCTCCTCCAGAACCACTCTCATCGTTACCGCCACCAGGCGTTAAATGATTGCGTTTTATCAGCGACCCAGACCGGCTCACCCAACACTGGTGTCAGCAGCCGCCATGGTCGCCCTGTACTGGCCTCCGCCAGCCTTTTATACGGATCATCCCATGTGTGTTTTGCCAGCACGAAGCGCCCGGCATGGCCCGGCAGCACCGCTCGTGCATGAACATCGTCAGCGGCTTGCGCCGTCTCTTCCGGCGTCATATGGATGTACTTCCAGTCCTCGTCATACTGACCATTTTCCATAATGGCGAGGTCCACTTCGCCAAACTGTTCGCCGATAGCGTTAAAGTGCGGCCCGTAGCCGCTATCGCCGCTGTAGTAAATTTTCTGCTGCGAGGTAACCAGCATAAAGCTGGCCCACAGGGTCTGGTTACGTTTCAGGCCGCGGCCGGAAAAGTGGCGCGCAGGTAACACGTACACCGTGAGCTCATCGCTCACCGGCAAAGACTGATTCCAGTCCGCTTCGCTGATAATCGCGCTATTCATTCCCCAGTAGCGCAGGTGCGACCCGACGCCCAGCGGCGTCACCACCCGCTTGATTTTCGGCATCAGCGCCTTGATGGTGGCGTAGTCGAGATGGTCGTAGTGATCGTGCGAAATAATCAGCAGATCGATATCGGGCATCCCTTCAGCGTGCCACGGGTAATCACCAGGAAACGCCTTATTAATAAAAGAGAATGGTGCAGCATAGTGACTAAACACCGGGTCAATCAGAATGCGCTGGCCCGCCAGTTGCAGATACCAGGAGGAGTGTCCCAGCCAGACCAGAACGTCCTGACCTGGCGGCAGGCGGGCCAGGTCAGTTTTCACCAGCGGCAGCGGACCGGCGGGCCTGGCGTTTTCTCGCCTGGCGACAAGAAATGCCCACCACGCGGCCAGCATACTCTTTTTCCCGGTAAACCCCGGCGTTGGCAGCGCGTTATGAAACTGACCGTCATGATAGTGAGGCGACTGTTCCACCAGGCTGAGCTGCTCGCCATGCGGCGCCTGCCCAAATCCGGCACTGAGCGCAAACGGCAAAGTTGTTGCTGACGCTAATAACATGATGGCGACCACGCTAAAGATGACAGGGTTTATATCCTGCCCCCTGGAAACCGTTTTTCTGACGGTTTTCGCGGCAGGACTTGATTATGAGTGAGTAAGCACTCATTATTAGGGCGAAAGCTGAAAGTCGTCAAGACGATTTTCAAATTTTGACAGACACCGTTGCAGTGCCTGTATCAGACAGGCTTAGATCGTCGTTTTATAACCTGTGAGGTAAAGTGTAGTGGCTCGTCCTAAGAGTGAGGATAAAAAACAAGCGTTACTGGAGGCTGCAACTGCCGCTTTTGCCCAATCGGGAATCGCGGCGTCGACCTCGGCCATTGCCCGTAGCGCGGGCGTCGCCGAGGGAACGCTGTTTCGTTATTTCGCCACCAAGGACGATCTGCTCAATGAGCTGTACCTGACAATAAAATCCGACCTGGTGAAGTCAATGATTGCCGGTCTCAATCCTGACGAACGTCGGCCAAAAGAGAACACGCGCAATATCTGGAACAGCTATATCGACTGGGGCGTGCGTAATCCGATGGAGCATAAAGCGATTCGGCGGATGGCGCTCAGCGAAAGGATCACCGACGAAACCCGCAACCGCGTCAGAGAGATGTTCCCGGAGCTAAACGAATTGTGCCAGCGTTCAATCAAGACCGTTTTCCAGTCTGACGAGTACCGTACCTTCGGCGACGCGTTATTCCTTTCGCTCGCTGAAACCACCATTGAATATGCCAGCCACGAGCCGAAACGCGCCGTACGTTTTGTTGAACTGGGTTTTGAGGCGATGTGGCAGGCGCTTGCCGAGGACAATCGCTGATGGATCCCCGCTCGCTCCACCGCCATGCGCACCGTATCGCGCTGGCGCTTCCCTTTGCCGATCACTGCTGGCCATTTGGCCCGGAGTACGATGTGTTTAAGGTCGGCGGGCGGATTTTTATGCTGACCATGACGGTACGGGGCCGGGCGCTGGTCAACCTGAAATGCGATCCGCAAAAATCGCTGCTGTATCAGGAGATTTACCGCAGCATTAAGCCCGGCTATCACATGAATAAAAAACACTGGATCACCGTGGTACCCGGCAGTGATATCAGCGAGGACCTGCTGGCTGAGCTTATTGGCGATTCGTGGCATCTGGTGGTCAATAAACTCAGCAAAAAAGAGCAGTTACGATTGCGCCCGGCCTGATTTTCAGCGTAGCGCGATAAGTGTTATCGCATTTTTACCCCTTATCATTTTCCCGGCATCGCTGTACTCTTCCCTCACCAGACGCACCCGCAAGGGGTTGTAAATAGTGAGGAAGAGTATGGATATCATATCAGTTGCCTTAAAGCGCTACTCCACCAAGGCATTTGACGCCACTAAAAAACTGACTGCCGGGCAGGCAGAAAACCTGAAAACGCTGCTTCAGTACAGCCCATCAAGTACCAACTCCCAACCGTGGCACTTTATCGTTGCCAGCACCGATGAAGGCAAAGCGCGCGTCGCCAAAGCGGCCAGCGGCACCTATGTGTTTAACGAACGTAAAATTCTCGACGCGTCCCATGTGGTGGTTTTTTGTGCCAAAACCGCGATGGATGACGCCTGGCTGAATCGCGTCGTTGACCAGGAAGAGGCCGATGGCCGCTTCGCCAATGCGGAAGCCAAAGCGGCAAACCATAAAGGCCGTACGTTCTTTGCTGATATGCACCGCAAAGATCTGCACGATGACGACCAGTGGATGGCAAAGCAGGTCTATCTGAACGTGGGCAACTTCCTGCTTGGCGTCGCGGCGATGGGCCTGGACGCCGTGCCGATTGAAGGCGTCGATTTCGCCATTCTGGACGCCGAATTTGACCTGAAAGCACAGGGCTACACCAGTGTGGTCGTCGTGCCGGTCGGCCACCATAGTGTTGAAGATTTTAACGCCGCCCTGCCGAAATCTCGCCTGCCGCAGGCGACAACCATCACCGAGATTTAATCCTCTCCTTCTGCCCCCGGGCTGTGGCGTGAATGCGTCCCGCCCGGGTTACCGATCCGCTCTCCGGCATGCCAGATACGCTCCGCATATCGGGGACCGCCAGCGCCTGCCACGCACCCAGCGCGCGCGGAATAATACGCTGTTGCCGACGGGTAACGTTCATCAGCCCGCTTTGTCATTATTGCTTATTCAGCCACGCCAGCGCCTGCTCCCCCGCCGGGTCCATCGGCAAATAGACCAGCAGACGCGAGCCATTACGCGGGGCGGAATACCAGTACATCTGCTGTAAGCTAAATCGCCCAATCTGCGGATGTTTAAAATTTTTAACCTGATTCTCCACGCCGCGCACCTCATAACGCTGGTGCCACAACGCCTCAAACTCCGCCGACGCGGCGAAAAAACGCGCCAGCTTATTCTCCCACGCCGGGTCACCACGGTGCTCCGCCATTGCCGCACGAAAATAAGACGCAAATGTCGCCAGTACATCGCGATTTTCGATGCGGCTTCGCCAGGTTTCATTGGTCAGATACAGATAAATGCAGTTGCGATCGTCTTCCGGGATCGTCGCGAAATCGATGCCCATCAGGCGGCAAAAGCTGTCGTTCCAGGCGACAATATCAAAGCCCGGCGTCTGAATGCTGGCGGGCTGCGGCATCAGGCTATCCAGCATTCGTCTGGCGCCGGGGCTAATACCTTCGCATACCGTGGTCTCTGTGGATTCCGGCGGCGTCAGCCCGGCCAGCACAAACAGATGCCGGGTTTCCAGTTGACTGCACTGTAGCGCATTCGCCACCCCCGCCAGCACCGTCTCCGACGGATTCACTTCCCGTCCCTGCTCCAGCCAGGTATACCAGGTGACACCGACATCCGCCAGCATCGCCACCTCTTCCCGCCGTAGCCCCGGCGTGCGCCGCCGCCCGACGCGAGGCAGCCCCAGGCGCTGCGGGTCAAGGCTTTCGCGCCGGGCGCGCAAAAATGCCCCGAGCTGTTTACGACTGTCATCGGTGATGAATCCCCCCGATTCACGTTGCGGTATTGTGGCCATAACATCTCCAGCATGGTAGTACTGATACCAGTATAGACAGGAACTGGTACCCGTTTAATTTATCGGTGATGCTACGACCATCCGCTGAATGACGCAATGGAGAGTCTCCGATGAATTCGTCTGCTGTTTCACCCGGTCACGCCGGTTTATTCCTCCTGTTAACTGGCCTGATGTTGCCACAAATCGATACATCGATAACGAACGTCGCCCTGGATTCCATCACTCAGTCGCTGGCAGCCAGCGCCACGCAGCTGGAACTGATTGTCGCCCTGTACGGCGTCGCCTTCGCCGTGTGTCTGGCAATGGGGAGTAAACTTGGCGATAACTACGGTCGTCGCCGTCTGTTTATGTGGGGCGTGGCGGTTTTTAGCGTAGCCTCGCTGTTGTGCGGGCTGGCCACATCGATGACCACGCTGCTGATCGCCCGAACGTTACAAGGAGCCAGCGCGGCGCTGATCGTGCCGCAAATCCTTGCCACCCTGCACGTCACGCTAAAAGGTACCGCGCATGCCAGGGCCATCAGCTTATATGGCGGTATCGGCGGTATCTCTTTTATCGTCGGGCAAATGTGCGGCGGCTGGCTGGTGTCGGCGGATATTGCCGGCTTAGGCTGGCGAAACGCCTTTTTTATCAATGTGCCAATTGGCCTGCTGGTGCTGGCCTTTAGCCGCCGCTATATCCCGGAAACCCGGCGTGACGAGCATTCGCCAGTTGACTGGCAGGGCACCTTTAGCCTCGCGCTCATCCTCTGTTGCCTGCTGTTTCCGATGGCGCTGGGGCCAGAGCTGCACTGGCCTTTAACCCTGCGTCTCTCCCTCATCGCGGTATTCCCGCTGCTGGCCTGGATGTGCGTTAGCGCTCAGCGTAAACAACAGCGAGGCGAACAACCGCTGCTACCGCCGCGCCTGCTGAAAACGGGCAGTATGCGTTTTGGTATCGCGATTGCCCTGCTCTTTTTCAGCGCCTGGTCGGCGTTTATGTTCTGCATGGCGCTAACCCTGCAATCCGGGCTGGGAATGGCCCCCTGGCAGTCAGGCAATAGCTTTATCGCTCTCGGCATCGCCTATTTCCTCTCTGCGCTTTACGCCCCCAGGCTGATCGCCCGCTACAGCATCGGGCGCATATTACTGACAGGTCTTGCGGTACAGATTATCGGTCTGTTGCTATTGAGCGTCACGTTTTATCGCTTCGGTATCCACACCACGACGCTGTGCCTGATACCGTCGACAGCGCTTATTGGCTACGGGCAGGCGCTGATTGTGAATACGTTTTACCGCATTGGCATGCGCGACATTAGCGCGAATGATGCCGGGGCCGGGAGCGCAATCCTCAGTACTCTGCAACAGGCAACATTTGGCCTCGGGCCAGCACTGCTGGGATCGCTCTTTTTAAGCTTCGCCCGACGCAGCGGAGGAAGTTATCCCCTCGCCTTTATTGATTTTTTAGCGGTAGAGATGGTGATGATGGTGCTGCTGGGGATTATCGCGTTGCGCTTCCGCCGTCACCTTAACGCATGCCCGACGGCGATAACGTCGTAATTCACCTCTGCGTAACCTGAGATTTGCATAATAGACATCCAGCGGTCATCATAAGCGCTGGATGTAAAGGAGACGTTATGCAGGAATTAATCTCGGAAATCGCCGCGTTAGGCATCGAAATAACCCCAACCACCTCACTTATTATTATCTTCGGCATTATTCTTCTGACGGCGGCTGTCGTTCACCTTATTTTGCATAAAGTGGTGCTGCGCACGTTCGAAAAACGGGCGCAGGCCAGTAGCCATTTGTGGCTGCAAATTATTACGCAGAACAAACTTTTTCACCGTCTGGCCTTTACCCTGCAAGGGATAATCGTCAACGTGCAGGCGGTATTATGGCTACAAAAAGGTAGCGAGGCCGCAGAAATACTCACCACCTGCGCACAGCTGTGGGTGATGATATACGCGTTAATGTCCTTCTTTTCGCTGCTGGATGTCGTGCTTAACTTATCGCAAAAATTCGCCTCCGCCTCTCAGCTTCCGCTTAAAGGGATATTCCAGGGAATTAAGCTGGTCTGTGCGATTATTGTCGGCATTTTGGTTATCTCATTATTAATTGGCCAGTCTCCGGCGATCCTGATTAGCGGCCTTGGCGCGATGGCGGCGGTCCTGATGCTGGTGTTCAAAGACCCGATCCTTGGCCTGGTGGCCGGTATTCAGCTCTCCGCCAACGATATGCTAAAACTCGGTGACTGGCTGGAGATGCCGAAATATGGCGCTGACGGCGCGGTGATTGATATCGGCCTGACCACGGTAAAGGTGCGTAACTGGGATAATACCATCACCACCATTCCGACCTGGTCGCTGGTTTCCGATTCGTTTAAAAACTGGAGCGGGATGTCCGCCTCCGGCGGTCGGCGAATCAAGCGCAGCCTGAATATCGATACCACCAGCATTCATTTTCTTGATGAGCAGGAGCAGCAGCGCTTGATTCAGGCCCGACTGTTAAAGCCGTATATGGATTCGCGTCATCAGGAAATCAGCTTGTGGAACCAGCAAAATGCCGCTGACCAATCGATACTGAACCAGCGCAAAATGACCAATATCGGCACCTTCCGTGCCTATTTACAGGAGTATTTACGCAACCATCCCCGCATTCGACAAGATATGACCCTGATGGTGCGTCAACTGGCACCAGACGCCAACGGCCTGCCGCTTGAGATTTACTGCTTCACGAATACTGTGGTGTGGGCGGAATATGAAGGCATCCAGGCGGATATCTTCGACCATGTCTTTGCCGTGGTTGACGAATTTGGCCTGCGGATTCATCAGTCGCCAACCGGCAACGATATTCGTTCCCTGCGGGAGAGCTAATCAGGTAGACTGAGATACTGGCGCAGAAATTACGCGCCAGTCCATTTCAGCATCGACCCTTTATCTGGTCAGCACGTCATAATGCAAAAATACGAGCAGGATGCTCAAAATACATCTCTGCTCATTTTTAAAATTAATGATTAGGGATGATATCAACAATGAAATTAAACATAGCAATTATCGCACTCAGTTGCGCTCTTGCCGCGCTCGTCGGCTGCAGTTCATCAAAATCCTCACCGGAACGCCACGCGTACTATTTCGTCTCGCACCGTTCTGATTTTGTCGGTGGTAATTTCGCCACTAACCGTCAGGAAAATTACCGCTTAAACCTGCCAAACTTTACCGGGATCTATGCCAGGGGCCAACAGGACAGAAAGTCAGGCGTAAGCGAAAGCGACGCCCGCCGTATCGCCGACGGCATTAAGCAACAAATGGCGCAGGGCACCAGAATACAGCACACGTTCAACGGTAACGCCAGCGATAAGTGGGAAAACGAGATGGAGAATAAAGATGCCGTGTTACTCGGTAACGAACTGGCTGGCGCCTATCTTGACGGCTATCTTGGGGTGAAATAAATGTTAAAAGGTGCCCTTCATAAAACACACAGGGGAGTGACGTGAAAAACGCACTAACGTCGTCGGATGTCGTAGAGGGAAACGGCCCGGCGCTTCATCGTGGTTTACAGAACCGACATATCCAGCTTATCGCTCTCGGCGGCGCCATCGGAACCGGCCTGTTTCTCGGTATTGGACCGGCAATTCAAATGGCGGGACCGGCAGTCCTGCTCGGCTATGCCATCGCCGGGATCGTCGCCTTTCTGATTATGCGTCAACTGGGCGAAATGGTTGTCGAAGAGCCGGTATCTGGCTCTTTTGCCCATTTTGCGTATAAGTACTGGGGGCCGTTTGCCGGCTTTCTGTCCGGCTGGAACTACTGGGTCATGTTCGTGCTGGTGGGAATGGCGGAGCTGACCGCCGCGGGTATCTATATGCAGTACTGGCTACCGGATGTTCCGACATGGATCTGGGCCGCTGCATTCTTCATCATTATCAACGCCGTTAACCTCGTTAATGTTCGCCTGTACGGTGAAGCGGAATTCTGGTTCGCGCTCATTAAAGTGCTGGCAATTATCGGCATGATTGGCTTTGGTCTGTGGATGCTGTTCAACGGCCACGGCGGCAGGAAGGCGGGGCTCGGTAATCTGTGGGAGTACGGCGGCTTTTTCGCCACCGGCTGGCACGGCCTGATGATGTCGCTGGCGGTGATCATGTTCTCCTTTGGCGGTCTGGAGCTTATCGGCATTACCGCTGCGGAAGCCCACAACCCTGAGAAGAGCATTCCCAAAGCGGTTAACCAGGTAGTGTACCGTATCCTGCTGTTTTATATCGGCTCTCTGGTGGTTCTGCTGGCCCTCTACCCGTGGGTGGAAATCAAGTCCGACAGTAGCCCATTCGTGATGATTTTCCATAATCTTGACAGCAACGCGGTGGCTTCAGCGCTGAACTTCGTGATCCTGGTAGCATCGCTATCGGTCTATAACAGCGGCGTTTATTCCAATAGCCGCATGTTGTTCGGCCTGTCGGTGCAGGGTAATGCGCCGAAGTTCCTTGCCAGCGTCAGCAAGCGTGGCGTGCCGGTAAATTCCCTGCTGCTCTCCGGGGTGATTACCTCGCTGGTGGTGCTGCTTAACTACCTGCTGCCGCAGAAAGCCTTTGGTCTGTTAATGGCGCTGGTGGTGGCGACGCTGCTGTTGAACTGGATTATGATTTGCCTGGCGCACCTGAAATTCCGTGCCGCTCAGCGGCGAGAAGGGCGCGAGCCGAAGTTTAAAGCGCTGCTGTCTCCGGCCAGTAACTATTTATGTATCGCCTTTCTGGGGCTGATTCTGGCGCTGATGTGCACGATTGACGGTATGCGTTCATCGGCGATTCTGCTGCCAATATGGATACTGTTTCTGTTTGTCGCCTTTAAAGCTTTACGCCGCCGGGCGTAGCGCGTGACTGACCCGCCTGGCGAATGGCGCTAAACCCATTAGCATTATCCCATCGCCAGGCTGGCTTTTATTTCGCAGTCAGATCAATACGGACAACGCTGTCCGGTCCTTTCGTCGAGTGATCTTTATTAAACGCCTGTTTAACGGTGACATACAGCGTCTGACCATCGGCAGAAATCAGCAAGCTGTTGGGATTCACCGGCAGATCCCACGTCTTTTTCAGCGCATAGCTGGTGCCATCAAGGCTGATAACCTTGCCTGCTTCACGCCGGGAGATATAAATTTCGTTGCGCTCAGGGTTGAATAGCACCGCCAGCGAATCGCCCACATCCAGTTGCTTAATCACCTTGCCGCTGTGGATATCAAGCACCAGCGTGGTTTTAGCTTTTGAATTGTCGGTGACGAACAAACGACCGGTGGCGCTATCTTCAGCGATATTCAGCAGCAAGGCCGGTTTATCGCCCAGCGGCTTCCAGCGGTGTTCGATGCGGTTATTACGCGGGTTAATCACCAGGATCTCTCCGCTGCCGTTTGCCGCATACAGACGTTGGGTTTGCGCGGAATAGTGCAGGCCGGTCACCCATTTACCCGCGTTTTTGATGCGCGCTTTCAGCTTCAGGTTTTTAGCATCGACCACCCAGATGAGCGCCGGATCGGCAACAGCGCCAACATAAAGGGTGTTATCAACCAGCAGGATCTGCCGTGCGCCGTAGGGGCGATCTTTCTCATTACGCTCGCTAAACAGCAGGCGTTTTTTTACTTTGCCACTCGCGGTGTCAATGGCGCTGATACCGCCATCCAGCGAATTGGTGACGAACAAGGTGCTACCGTCCGGGCTAAGCTGTACAGCAAAGTTTTTCAGATCGGTATGGGTCATACCGGTGGTTTTCAACGTGGTCGGATCCAGCTTATATACCGCCCCGCCCTGCACATCTTTAAAGCTATCGGCGCTGGCGACGTATAGCGCATCGCCTTTCGGACTCAGCGCCATCTCATACAGCCCGTCCGCCAGCTCGCGCCTGAGTGGCTGTACGGTGGTTTCCGCGCTTTTGGCGGCAACAGGTTGAGAAACGGGAGTGGTGTGGGTGGCGGCACAGCCGCTTAAGATGGCAGAAATAACCAGCGTCAACGCCGGGAGTGTGTGTTTCATAGATCAATCCTGGACAAAATCAATGATCCGATGGTAACTCCGCGGCCGAGATTCTCTTTTCGGTCCTGCGCGAACGAGTCCCATCCTGTGCCTTCGCCGTTTCCCTGTGATCGCGCCACTGAGGCAGGTAGTTCCCTGAAACCCTGCAAACAAAAAGAAGAATGAGAACTATACGCATTACATTGTTATAAGCAAGCCCGGCGTTGTCCCGGACGAAAACATTTTATTTTTCGGGGATAGCCAGTCAGAAGACGGGGATTTGCGGAAAATAATCGGGAAATATCCAATAAAAAATACGAATAAAAAACGCCGGAACCGCGGTGGCCCCGGCATACAGGGTTACGCGCTGGCAATATCCAGTTGCGTCCGTTGTTTACTGTTCAGGCTCAACGTCGCAGCGTGGGCAAAACTTTCTACCTGAGCAATGCTGGTGGCGCTGGCGACAGGCGCCGTCACGCCTTCACGGCTCATCAGCCAGGCTAATGCCACTTCCGCCGGTTTGGCATCCAGTTGTTCCGCCACGTCAACCAGCGTATCAACAATGCGCAACCCACGCGGATTGAGATATTTAGCGATACCTGAGCCACGCAGGCTTTGCGCCAGATCGGACTGCTGGCGGTATTTTCCGGTCAGAAAGCCCGACGCGAGACTGTAATACGTCACCACGCCAATATCACGGCTGATGCACAGATCGCCCAGCGCCCCTTCGAAGGCTGAACGATGATAAAGATTATATTCCGGTTGCAGCACCTGCCAGGCCGGCAGGCCGCTTTTACGCGACACCTCCAGAGCGGCGGAAAGCTGTTGCGCATCAAGATTAGACGCCCCCATCGCACGAATCTTCCCTGCCTGCTGTAAGGCGTGGAACGCTTCCAGGGTTTCGGCTACCGGCGTTTCCGGGTCTGGCCAATGAGCAAAGTAAAGATCGATATAATCGGTATTCAGGCGACGCAATGAATCCTCTACCGCCTGCTGGATCCACGCCTTTTTCAGCCCTTTATGACCAGGAAGGCCTAAATCGGCCCCCACTTTGGTGAAGATCTTCACCTTCTCACGCATGCCTGGCCGCGCCTGTAACCAGCGGCCGATAATGGTCTCAGACTCGCCGCCCTGATTACCGTCGGCCCAGCGGGCGTAAACATCCGCCGTGTCGATGGCGTCAAAGCCGTGATCTATAAATGCATCAAGAATGGCAAAGCTGGTTTTTTCATCAATGGTCCAGCCAAAAACGTTGCCGCCAAACACCAGCGGAGCGATGGAAAATCCGGTTTTACCTAAGGGACGTGTCATCATGCCGTTCACTCCTTATTTGCCCGCCACATGTCACGTTGCCTGTGCGTCGACGTTGGTGACCCGGCTAATCCCTGAGCCTCGCCCCTGACGGGGCGCCTGCCGGCAACCTGTCACTCCGCTCCCGGCGAATGTGTCACTCTCTTGTCGGCGCCATTCAACGCAAATATGTAGGGAATCGCTTATATTCTGTGTCCTTCTAAATCGATCAAGGGTCAGAAACAATAGTAAGAGAAAAGGAAGCCTGAAGCGGGCTGTCCATGCCCGCCACCTGCATTACAACATTATGTCCCGGAATAGACGTCAAAGCTAAAATATTTCCCTGCTAACTTTTTATAAGTGCCGTCAGCGAGAATTTTGGCAATCGCGCCGTTAATCTCCTGGCGCAGCGCGTCGTCCCCTTTGCGCAGGCCAATCGCCGCCCCCGCGCTGAATAGCGCGTCATCGCGCAATGGCCCGCCAACGAAGGCGAAATCTTTACCCTGCGGCTGCTGCAGGAAGCTGTAGTCGGCCATCATTCCGGAAACCACCGCGCCATCAATACGCCCGGACTCCAGATCCTGTACCACACGATCGGCGCCCTGATAAGCGACGATATTAATTCCCGCCGGTCGCCAGTGCTGGTTGACGTAAGTTTCCTGCGCCGATCCCTGCTCTACGCCAATGGTTTTGCCCTGCAGTTGCTCAATACTATTGCCGGTGAGGGTATTTTTACGCGCCACGAGGAACACCGGGCCGTTATATAGCTTATCGCTAAAGGCTATCTGCTCTTTTCGCTTCTCGGTCATATACATTCCGGAGAGGATCGCATCGAACTTACGCGCCTTCAGCGCCGGGATAATGCCATCAAAATTACTTTCCACCCACACGCACTTCGCCTGAAGCTGCTGGCAAATCGCATTCCCCAGATCAATATCAAAACCCATCAGCTTGCCCTGCGGATCTTTCCATTCAAACGGCGCGAAAGTCGGATCGACGCCAAAACGAATTTCCTTATTTTCTGCGGCCAGGGCTGAAGTTGAGGCCATCAGCGCGACCCACAGCAGAAGAGATTTTTTCATTATTTACGGACTCCAGAGTTCAACGACAGTGTGTTTCAACTAACCGGGCGAACAACGTCGCACCGGTGGAAATAATGTCATCATTAAAGTCATAGCCGGGGTTGTGCACCATACAGCCGCCCTTCCCGCCTTTTTCACCATTACCCAGCAGGAAATAGCAGCCGGGGCGCTCCCGCAGCATAAAGGCAAAATCTTCGCTGGCGTTCATCGGCGCGACCGACTCCAGCACCCCCTCTTCGCCAAACACCTCCAGCGCCAGCGCTTTGGCGAACGCGGTTTCCTCGAGGCTATTAGTGAGAACAGGATAGGAATCAAAAACCTCGACGTCGCTACTGGCGCCGTAGCTTTTGGCAGTAAAATCAGCCAGTTCCTTGATGCGTTTTATCAACAAATCGCGGATCGCCGGCTTCATCGCCCGCACGCTGAGCTCCATTACCACCTTCTCCGGGATGACATTAGAGGCAATACCCGCCTGGAAAGTACCGACGCTCACCACCGCGGTTTCTCCCGGTGGCACATTACGCGCGACGATACTCTGCAGATTCATCACCAGCGCCGCGCCGGTCACAATCGGGTCAACGGTGCGCTCAGGGTGGGCGCCATGCCCACCGTAACCGGTAAGGGTGATTTTCACCGTATCCGCCGAGGCCATAAAGTTGCCGGCGTAAAAGCCCAGTTTTCCTACCGGCAGACCGGGCATATTGTGCAGGCCGAAGATCCGTTCGCAGGGGAAGCGCTCAAACAGACCGTCTTTAATCATTAAATCCGCACCGCCAATCGCTTCTTCTGCGGGCTGGAATATCAAATGCACCGTGCCGTTAAACTGACAGGCCGGAGAGGCGATATACTTCGCTGCCGCCAGCAGGATAGTGGTGTGACCGTCATGGCCGCAGGCGTGCATCTTTCCGGCAACGGTGCTGGCCCACGGAAGATCGGTGGCTTCGACAATCGGCAATGCGTCCATATCGGCGCGCAGGCCGATAGTGCGCGGTGAATCGCCCTTGCTCAGCGTTCCCACTACCCCGGTTTTTGCCAGCCCTCGGCTCACCGTATAGCCCCACTCAGTCAGTTTCCCGGCAACCAGTTCGCTGGTATTAAATTCCTCAAGGCTTAATTCAGGATTGGCATGTAAATAATGACGGATCGCAATCATTTCATCTTCAGTGGCCTTGATTTCGGGAATTACAAAGTCGGTCATGCCGGTCTCCGGGAATAGAATTAGGTATTAAGCTTTAATAACTTAACCTGCCAGGGCGTTAATGCAAGCAGGATTTGTTATTCCGGAGGGCGTTTTATCTTATTTATTAATATTGGGTTATCGCGGATAAATTGACATAAAACTGCTATGACCATCACACAATGGCGCTTTTTCTTTTTATTTTGTTTCCTGTGTTAACTATATTGCCTCCACTTAATCAATCATTAACTTAGAGCCTATCCCACCAGACGTTATTGGCGCAGCCAGTTTGAACACGGCCAGCGCGGAAGAACCGGAGCGTACAGGTAGTACGTGAGGATTCTGAGCACTGCCCAGGTTCAAAATGACAAGCAAAATAGCCCTAATGGAATAGGCTCTTAATGTCGAGAGCGGAAGATGAAACAACACCACAACAACCTTGCCCTGGGCGTCATGGCGGGTCTGCTAGCGCTGTTCGCACCACTGGCGGTTAACGCGGAGGCAACCATCAGCGAGATGGCCAGTAAAACTCTACCCTATCAGGAAAAGCCGCGGGTCTTCGTGCTGACCGATATCGGCAACGAACCGGACGATCAGATGTCGTTAACCCGTTTTTTGCTCTATGCCAACGAGATGAATATCGAAGGGGTGGTAGCAACAACCTCCACCTGGCAGCGGGAAAAAGTCCATACCGATATGATTGATTTGGTGCTCCGTCATTACGGCGAAGTCCAGCCTAACCTGCTTAAACACGCAGCCGGATTCCCGACGTTCAATCAGCTCAAAGCCGTCGTCGCCCCAGGCCTGGCCAGCTATGGCATGGCGGCAACCGGAGAAGGGAAAAATACCGCCGGGTCCGACCTGCTGCTTAACGCCATTGAAAAAAGCACTGATGCTAACCACCCGCTGTTTATTAATCTGTGGGGCGGCGCCAATACCCTGGCGCAGGCGCTAAAAGACCTGTCGAAAAAACATCCGGCCAGCGTCGTTAAGGCGCTGACGCGCAACCTGGTGGTTTACGCCATCTCCGATCAGGATGATGCCGGGTTCTGGGTACGCGAGCACTATCCGGAAATCACTTATATCGTCGACCCTTCCAGCCAGAACGGCGAAGATTATGCCCGTGCCACATGGACCGGTATCAGCGGCGACCGGTACTATCGCAATGCGCCGGGGGCAGACTTCACCACCGTCTCCCAACATTGGCTGGATCAAAACATCCGCAACGTCGGACCAATGGGCAAAGGTTATCTACAATATCTGTTTATTATGGAAGGGGACACCCCGGCATTTCTCGGTCTGATCCGCAACGGCCTGGATAGCGAGCAGAACCCGGGCTGGGGCGGTTGGGGCGGGCGCTATATCGTACGCCAGCCGCAGCATGAAACGCGTCCCATCTGGACCAACGGCGGCGATTTTTATCCCGGTAGCCCCAACGCCGCCGATACGGTCACTGGCGTCGACGGCAAGCGCTATACCTCAAATCAGGCCACCATCTGGCGCTGGCGCGAGGCGTTCCAGCACGATTTCGCCGCTCGCATGGCGTGGGGAATCAAAGATTATGCCTCAGCCAACCACAATCCTCAGGTGGTGGTGAACGGCCAACAGGGACAGCAGGTAGTATATCTTGATGCCAAAGTGGGAGAGGTGCTGACATTAAACGCCGCAGGCAGCAAAGATCCTGACGGTAATCAGCTTAGCTATAACTGGTTCCGCTATCCGGAAGCCGGTTCCGCCAGCGCTCAACCGGTGGCGTTCAACGATGTGCAGGGTCGGTTCGGGGAAGATTATTTGCAGGCCCCCGCGATCCTCTCATTAAGCGACAACGGCAAACCAACGGTTAAAGTCAAAACGCTGCGCCACGGCACGGAACATATCATTCTGGCGGTTACCGATAACGGTAAACCATCACTCACCGCTTACCGACGGATTATTGTTTCCGTGAAATAACCGACTTTGATCGGCGCCGGGTGGCTCGCGTTGCCGCCCGACGATGCAACGTGGCGGTATGATGAATGCCTACGTATTCCTGCAGGCAAAGGCGAGACAGCATGGATTACAAACAGCAGATCCTCAATATATTGCATAGCGAAGCGAAATCCCGGACTGAGATAACCAAACGGCTGGGCGTGACTAAAGCGTATATCACTAAGCTGACAGCACGCCTGTTGGATGAACAGCTCATTGAGGAGCGGGAAATCAAAGATCCGACTTTTGGCCGCCCGCAGCAGCTACTGGCAGTGAAAACCGGTCAAGCCTGGAGTGCCAACATTATGCTACGTAAAGGCAGTTTCCAGGCCACGCTCAATGATTACAATACCCAGCCGCCGCCGCTGGCGACCCTGAGTTTTCCCCTGCCAGAGGAAATGACCCCAGATCAACTGATGCGCTTTATTACCGCTGGCGTGGCGCAGTTATGCGAACTGGCCAGACTGCCCCGAACTTCGCTCACCGTTGCCAGCGTTGCGCTGCAGGGCGGGATCGAACATTTCACTGGCATCGTGCGTTATTGCCCGCTTTTTCAGGAAAGCAATGTCAATCTCGCCGCCTTACTTGAGAAAAATCTCCGCCTCCCGACCCGCATCTATAACATTGCACACTGTACCAATTATCTGCTGGCTAAACGCTCACCCGGCGACGCCTACGTGGCGTTTATGCCCGGATTCGGCAGCCTCGGTTACGGTTACTGTACCCACGGTGAACCCGGGCTGGGCGAAAACGGCTTCTACCCGGAAATTGTTCATCTCCCCTGGCCCGGGGGGCTGGAACCGGCATTTAATGTTGCGGAGAACAATAAACCCGCCACCGTGCTTACCACTGCACGCGCACTCTATTTTGCGATTTGCTGTACCGCGCCGATTCATAATATTAAGCGGGTGATTGCTACCGGCGAATTATTCGAAGATTACGGCGAGGATATTCTGCCGCTTGCACAGAAAATGCTGGATGAAAGTCCTAATGCGCATATTCGTGAAATACGCATCCACCATTATAAGACCGGACACAATTACGGATGGAAGGGATTAGTACAGCTCAGTTCAGACAATATTACCAGACTGCGGGTATAGTGCGAGTATTGCGCTTCTTCCCCAGAGACGCCCGTTAACAAGGCCGGTCCGCACGATGCTGGCTGGATGGACAAACGCCCAATGCCGCCTCCGAAGAGAGGCAGCATTGCGGCGTGTATGGGAAGCCCGGAAAGCATACGCTCCCGGGGCGATAAAGGGTTAGTGGCTCAGCGCGCCGTTGATCAGGATCGAGGTAATAATCCCGGTCGCGGCGGCAATCAGCACATAGTTGCCGTCAATATATGACCAGTGCTGCCCGCTCGGCGGCGGCGGCAGTCCGCGATCGTTCCAGTCATCGACCCGATAATCCTTGCCGCGGAAACGTTGCGGGGCGGGTTGACCTTTACGGAAATCATGCCCGTTCCACGCAAAGTGATCCTGCTCATGGCGTTCCTGATGGCGGTTATCGTGCGATCCTCTGCCGCCGGGACCACCGCGATCCGATCCTCGATTACCGCTATTCCCTTGATGATTGTTGGCCTGCGCGCCGTTACCCGGCCCCTGCTGGCGGTTACCGTCCGGGCCGCCACGTCCAGCATTTTTTTGCCAGATCTGCTGCTGACCCTGGTCGTTGCCGCCAGGGCCATCAGCCCAGGAGACAGAAGTAAACGCGCAAGATAAAATAATCGCCAGTGAAAGAATTTTTTTCATAGTACACCTCCTGATATATTTCTTTTTTAACGTATAAATGTGGAGGAATAGTGAATAGTAAAACATCCAGGACAATTCCTGGCATATCCGTGATGATACGTTAAGAATATTAGCCTGACGCTAAATAAACGCTCCAGACAAAAAAGGCCGCTTTCGCGACCCGTTTGTAGAGAATTGTCAGTGATTATTCAGTGACTTTATTTTTTAACTCTTCGGCACCTTGTTTGGTTTTATCCCAGCCTTCTTTACTGACCTCTTTGGTTTTATTCCAGCCCTTCTCAGCGCCCTCTTTGGTTGCATTCCAGCCTTTCTCCGAGCCTTCTTTGGTTTTATTCCAGGCCTTTTGTGCGTCTTCGCTGACCTTGCTACCTACGCTGTCGCTTTTCCCTTCCGCAGCGTGTTTGGCTTTCAGCTTCTGCTCTTCACCCTGATGCTGGGCTTGATGCAGTTTTTCCTTCGCCGTATTGGCCGTTTCGTGAGCCGCCGCGACGGTATCGTCGGTTGCGTGTGTCGTGGCAGCAAAAACAGGTGCGGCTACCAGAATCGCAGATAATGCAATCATTGCTTTTTTCATATAATGTCCTCTCTCTAACTTACTTCATGTTATGAGTTGCATTCAGCATGGCACAAAATTCTGTTATCTGGCTTTAGGGATTGTTCTTAAAACTGGTTTTCTCCGATTCAATCGCCCTTTTCCCCGCGCTCCCCCAATTCGGGCAGCGCGAATAGATGTCAACAAGTTTGTTACATTTTATGTCATTTCCTGCTGATATACTTACCGTTTATGTTTGCACAAGAATAATTCTCAGAATCATTATATTTATACATCCTGACTAATTCGAATTGTATAAAGGCGGCACGTAAGCGAGCCCCCGGTGCTTGATTTCCGTAAGTAACTGGAGTGAGTGGCAAATCTGCCGGGAGCAGATTTGAACGCCGCTTGCGACGGCCCGTGGGAGGGCCGAGTAATCCGCAGCCAACACACATGCAACTTGAAGTATCACGGGTATCAATCAGCAAACGGAACGCATATATTATGGCAAGAAAACCCGCAGCAAATTCACTCCGTCTTATTAGCGCAGCACTACTCTTCGCCCCATTTTTCAGCCATGCCACGCAATATCCACTCACCGTAACCGACCTTGCCGGCCGCAGTATTACGCTCAGCCATGAGCCGCAGCGTATCATCCTGCAGGATGGCCGCGATATTATGGCGTTGGCCCTGCTTGATCGCGATAACCCCTTCAGACGGCTGGTCGCATGGAATAACCTGGCCAAAAGACAGGATATCAACACCTGGAAAATGCTGAAAACGAAGTGGCCTCAGTCGGTTAAAATTCTCGATATGGGCTTTAGCGATAAGGGGAACGTCGACCTTGAAAGCGTGATCTCCCGTCATCCGGATCTGATGATTGCCCAGCTTCGCGCCAAACCGGCGCTGGAAGAAAGCGGTATTATCAACAAACTCAGCGCGCTGAATATTCCGGTGCTGTTCGTCGATTATGAAATCAATCCCGGCAAAGATACGGCGCCGAGCATTGACCTGTTAGGCCACGTTCTCAATCGCGAAGAAAACGCCAAAGCCTATACCGACTACTATCGTCAGCAACTGGATGCCATCCGCCAGAAAACCGCGACGATCACGCCGAAAGCCAACGTCTTTGTCGAGGCGCTGGCGGGCAATAGCGATGCCTGCTGCTTTACCCACGGCCACAGCGGTTGGGGCGCACTGGTAGAAACCGTCGGCGCAAACAATATCGGCTCGCAACTGCTCCCCGGCGCATCAGGTTTTGTCTCCCTGGAAAAGGTGATCAGCATGAAACCTGACGTCTATATCATGACGGGCTCCAAACGCGGTAATAGCCAGGTACTGCCGCTGGGTTATCAGGTCAATGCGCAGGCGGTCAATCGCCAGGCGCAGGTGCTGCTGTCACGTACCGGGGTGAACGACATTCCGGCGGTTAAAGCGCAACGCGCGTACGGCATTTACCACCACTTCTACAACCATCCGTGGAATATCGTCGGCATGGAGTATCTGGCGAAGGATATCTATCCGCAAACCTTCCGCAACCTGAATCCTGACGATACCTGGCGCTACATCGTCCATCATTTCACCACCCTGCCTGACCTGCCGTTCGTTTTTTCCTGGCAACAAGGTGAGTAACGCCCCATGAGTTCAACGACTGAACCCGGTATCGGCGCGCACCGCGTCGATAGCCATGGCGTGATGGCCAACTACCGCAGCATCGTTCGTCGTCGTGTCACGATGATACTGCTGCTGGTGCTGCTGATTGCCGCCTCGCTGCTGCTTGACTTCGTCATGGGGCCGGCGGGCCTGTCGCTGCGTACCCTGTGGCAAACGCTCATTGACCCGGCCAACGCCAGTGCCGGAACCCGGGCTATCGTCTGGGATATCCGCATGCCTTATGCCCTGATGGCGATTGTCGTCGGCCTGGCCCTCGGTCTCGCCGGGGCAGAGATGCAGACCATCCTCAATAACCCGCTGGCAAGCCCGTTCACCCTTGGCGTCTCCTCCGCGGCGGCATTCGGCGCCGCGCTGGCTATCGTGCTGGGGATCGGTATTCCTGGCATTCCGGGACAGTGGTTTATCCCGGCCAACGCCTTTATCTTCGCTCTGCTGGCGGCGCTGCTGCTGGATGGCATTACGCGCTGGACGCAGGTCGCCACGTCCGGAGTGATTCTGTTTGGTATCGCGCTGGTATTCACCTTCAATGCGCTGGTATCCATGCTGCAGTTTGTCGCCAACGAAGACACCCTACAGGGGCTGGTATTCTGGACCATGGGCAGTATTGACCGCGCGTCCTGGCAAAAAGTCGCGATTCTGTTCGCCGTACTGGTTGTGGTGATGCCGTTGTCGTTGCTTAGCGCCTGGAAACTGACCGCGTTGCGCCTCGGTGAAGATCGGGCAATCAGTTTTGGCATTGATGTGCGTCGTTTGCGTCTGACCACGCTGCTGCGCATCAGCATTTTATCGGCTCTTTCGGTCGCGTTTGTTGGGCCAATCGGCTTTATCGGCCTGGTTGCGCCACATATCGCCCGCTTGCTTTTCGGTGAAGATCACCGTTTTTATCTTCCGGCCAGCGCGCTTACCGGCGCGCTGGTGCTATCGCTGGCCTCGGTCGCCGCAAAAAATCTGATCCCCGGCGCGATTATTCCGGTTGGCATCGTGACCTCGCTGGTAGGCGTGCCTTTCTTCCTGAGCATTATCTTACGCCGTCGGGGGCATGTATGAGTGACCATTTATCCGGGCTGTCGCTGACCCATTTCAGCGCGGGTTATCCCAGACGACCAGTGATTCGCGATCTCACGGTACCGCGACTGCCCCGCGGCAAAATCACCGCCCTGCTCGGTCCCAACGGCAGCGGCAAATCCACGCTTATGCGAGCGATGGCCGGACTGGGGCCATCCAGCGGCGAGCTGTTGCTGGATGGCGAAAACCTGCTGGCGCTGCCCTTTGCGCGGCGCGCGGAAAAAGTGGTTTATCTGCCGCAGACGCTGCCCGCTGGCGTGCATCTGCACGTGCTGGAGTCGATAATTGTCGCCCAGCGCGCCGCCGGCGGTATGCACAATCCGGAAAACCAGACGCAAGTCATGTCGCTGCTGCGCCAGTTAGGCATTGCGCATCTGGCGCTAAGCTACCTTGACCAGCTTTCTGGCGGACAGAAGCAGCTCGTCGGTCTGGCGCAATCGCTTATCCGCCAGCCAGCCCTGTTACTGCTGGATGAACCGCTCAGCGCGCTGGACCTGAACTATCAGTTCCACGTAATGGATCGGGTACGCCAGGAGACGCAAACGCGCAATATCATTACTCTGGTGGTGGTTCACGATATTAATATCGCCCTGCGTCATGCGGATCATGTGTTGATGCTGAAAGAGGGGCAATTGCTGGGGGATGGTACGCCAGCCGAGGTGATTACCCCGCAGACCTTAGCCGCGGTTTACGGCGTGCGCGGACGCATCGAACCCTGTTCTCAAGGGGTGATGCACGCCATTATTGATGGTCTGGACACGGCGGGTGTTTAAACCTTACGGTTTTTATGTTTCAGCATGGTATAAGCCGCTCGCATATTCTCCCGGGCAGCGGCGCATTGCGCCTTACCCGGCAACAAAACCCGGAACCGCAGCGCACGTTGCTTCAGCAAGCATAGCCAATTCCCGTTTTTTGCCCTGGCTCGCACTTTTCCGCATGTGACATTCCCCTTACCCTGCCGCTATGTTTTAATAAGCTAAACCGGTTTAATTAAGTTTAGCTTTGGAGAAATACCCGCATGAATGCAAAAGTTTGGGTTCTGGGCGACGCGGTGGTCGACCTGCTGCCGGAAAGTGAAGGCCGCCTGTTGCAATGCCCCGGCGGCGCGCCGGCTAACGTGGCGGTAGGCGTCGCCCGCCTGGGCGGCGACAGCGGTTTTATCGGCCGCGTCGGCGACGATCCGTTCGGTCGCTTTCTGCGTCATACCCTGCAGCAGGAACAGGTCGACGTCAGCCATATGTTGCTTGATAGCCAGCATCGTACCTCTACCGTGGTGGTTGATCTTGACGACCAGGGCGAGCGAACCTTTACCTTTATGGTGCGCCCCAGCGCGGATCTGTTCCTGACAGAGGACGATCTGCCCGAGTTTACCGCCAGTCAGTGGCTGCACGTTTGTTCCATCGCGCTCAGCGCCGAACCCAGCCGCAGCACGACTTTTGCGGCAATGGAAAAGATCAAACTCGCCGGTGGTCGGGTCAGCTTTGACCCCAATATCCGCCCGGACCTTTGGCAGGATCAGGAACAGTTGCACGCCTGCCTCGATCGCGCCCTGCGCCTGGCAAACGTGGTAAAACTCTCCGAAGAGGAGCTGGTATTGATCAGCGGCAGCGATGATCTCAGCCAGGGCATCGCCAGCGTAAGCGAGCGCTATCAGCCTGAATTACTGCTGGTGACTCAGGGAAAGGCGGGCGTACTGGCCGCGTTTCAGCAACAGTTTATCCATTTCAGCGCCAGGCCCGTTGTCAGCGTAGACACCACCGGCGCGGGCGACGCCTTTGTCGCCGGACTGCTTGCCAGCCTTGCCGCCAACGGGATGCCGACGGATATCCACGCCCTGGAGCCCACGCTAACCCTGGCGCAAACCTGCGGCGCACTGGCCACCACGGCCAAAGGCGCGATGACCGCGCTCCCCCGGCAGCGCGATCTTAATCGCCAGTTTTGATCCTTCCGGCCGCCCTGCGCGGCCCACTTTGTTGCCTCCATCACAATTATTAAATCGGTTTAGCAATTTATATTCCCTGATGTTAAAGGTCATGTTTAACATAGTGACTAAACCGGTTTAGCAAAAACATAGTCTTTTCATTTTACCTTTGGGATGCAACCAGTATGTACAAAAAAAGCACACTCGCGGTTCTTATCGCTTTACTAACCGGCGCCGCCTCAGCCCACGCGCAAACGGATCTCAGTAGTATCGAAGCACGTTTGATAGCGCTGGAAAAACGCCTGCAGGATGCTGAAAACAGAGCGCAAACGGCGGAAAATCGCGCCGAGTCGGCGGAGAAAAAAGTCCAGCAGCTCACCACGCAGCAGCAAAAAACGCAGGCGAATACGCAGGAAGTCGCCCAGCGTACCGCCAGACTTGAGAAGAAAGCCGATGAAAAAAGCGGTTTTGAGTTCCACGGCTACGCGCGCTCCGGCCTGTTAATGAATGACGCGGCTTCCAGCAGTAAAAGTGGTCCTTATTTGACCCCTGCCGGGGAAACCGGCGGCGCAATTGGTCGTTTGGGTAACGAAGCCGATACTTATGTTGAATTGAACCTCGAACATAAACAGACGCTGGATAACGGGGCTACCACTCGCTTCAAAGCCATGCTGGCAGACGGACAAAAAACCTATAACGACTGGTCGGCAGACTCCAGCGACCTGAATATCCGCCAGGCGTTTGCTGAACTCGGCAACTTACCAAGCTTTGAGGGGCCATTTAAAGGCTCCACGCTATGGGCCGGTAAACGTTTTGACCGCGATAACTTTGATATTCACTGGCTCGATTCCGACGTGGTGTTCCTCGCCGGGACCGGCGGCGGTATTTACGACGTAAAGTGGAATGACCGCATTCGCAGCAACTTCTCTCTTTACGGGCGTAACTTCGGCGATCTGGAAGATGTTGATAACAATGTACAAAACTACATTCTGAGCATGAACCACTTTATTGGCCCGCTTCAGGTGATGGTGAGCGGCCTGCGGGCAAAAGATAACGATGATCGTAAAGACGCCAACGGCGATCCCATCCAGACCGATGCCGCCAATCACGGCGTGCATGCGCTGGTTGGCCTGCATAACAACAGTTTTTACGGTCTGCGCGAAGGCAGCAGCAAAACCGCGCTGCTCTATGGCCACGGCCTGGGCGCGGAAGTCAAAGGTATCGGCTCGGATGGCGCATTGCTCTCCGATGCCAACACCTGGCGCTTCGCCAGTTACGGCACCACGCCGCTTAGCGAACGCTGGCACCTCGCCCCGGCGGTACTGGCGCAAAGCAGTAAAGACCGTTATGTCAAAGGCGATAGTTACGAATGGGTCACCTTCAACATGCGGCTGATCCAGGAGATCACCCAGAATTTCGCCCTTGCCTGGGAAGGCAGCTACCAATACATGGATCTGCATCCCGAAGGCTACAAAGATCGCAATGCGGTTAACGGCAGCTTCTATAAACTCACCTTCGCCCCGACGTTTAAAGCGGGCAGCATCGGTGATTTCTTCAACCGTCCTGAACTGCGCCTGTTCGCCACCTGGATGGACTGGAGCAAAAAACTGGATAACTACGCCAGCGATGACGCCTTCGGCAGCAGCGGTTTCAACGCTGGCGGCGAGTGGAACTTCGGTATTCAGATGGAAACCTGGTTCTGACGGTAAAACCTGCCGACGGAAACAGCCGGGGCGATGACGCGCGTTTCGTCGCCCCGGACACAATCACGACTCAGAGATTGCGCCCCGCCACCGCGGGAGCAAAACACACGAATTATTACGCATTCAGAGGGTACTATGGATTTTGAACAAATTTCCCGCTCGCTGCTTCCCCTTCTGGGAGGCAAGGAAAATATCGCCAGCGCCGCGCACTGCGCCACCCGCCTGCGCCTGGTTTTAGTGGATGATGCCCTGGCCGATCAGCAGGCCATCGGTAAAATCGAGGGGGTTAAAGGCTGTTTCCGTAACGCCGGGCAGATGCAGATTATTTTTGGTACCGGAGTGGTAAATAAAGTCTATGCCGCCTTTATTCAGGCGGCGGGAATTGGCGAATCCAGCAAATCAGAAGCCGCCGACATCGCGGCGAAAAAGCTGAATCCTTTCCAGCGAATCGCCCGTCTGCTGTCGAATATCTTCGTGCCGATTATCCCGGCAATCGTCGCCTCCGGCCTGCTAATGGGCCTGCTGGGAATGGTCAAAACCTACGGCTGGGTCGACCCGAATAACGCCATCTACATCATGCTGGATATGTGCAGCTCGGCGGCGTTTATTATTCTGCCGATTCTGATTGGCTTTACCGCCGCCCGCGAATTTGGCGGTAACCCCTATCTTGGCGCGACGCTTGGCGGCATTCTGACCCACCCGGCGCTGACTAACGCCTGGGGTGTGGCCGCCGGTTTCCACACCATGAACTTCTTCGGCCTTGAGATTGCCATGATCGGCTATCAGGGCACGGTGTTCCCGGTATTGCTGGCGGTGTGGTTTATGAGCATCGTTGAGAAACAGCTGCGCCGCGTGATTCCCGATGCGCTGGATTTGATCCTGACGCCGTTCCTGACGGTGATCATTTCCGGTTTCATCGCCCTGCTGATTATCGGCCCGGCCGGTCGCGCCCTCGGCGACGGTATCTCGTTTGTCCTTAGCACCCTGATTAGCCATGCGGGCTGGCTGGCCGGCCTGCTGTTTGGCGGTCTTTATTCGATAATCGTGATTACCGGTATTCACCACAGCTTTCACGCCATCGAAGCCGGACTGCTGGGTAACCCATCCATCGGCGTCAACTTCCTGCTGCCAATTTGGGCCATGGCCAACGTCGCCCAGGGCGGGGCCTGTCTGGCGGTGTGGTTTAAAACCAAAGATGCCAAAATCAAAGCGATTACCCTGCCATCCGCATTTTCTGCCATGCTGGGGATCACTGAAGCGGCGATCTTTGGTATCAACTTACGCTTTGTGAAACCATTTATCGCGGCGCTGATCGGCGGCGCGGCGGGCGGCGCGTGGGTGGTATCAGTACACGTCTACATGACCGCGGTTGGCCTGACGGCTATTCCCGGCATGGCTATCGTGCAGGCCAGCTCGCTGCTGAACTATATTATCGGGATGGCCATCGCTTTTGGCGTCGCCTTTGCAGTCTCCCTGGTGCTGAAATACAAAACGGACGCTGAATAATGTCACTTCCATCACGCCTGCCTGCGATTTTGCAGGCCGTTATGCAGGGCCAGCCGCGCGCGCTGGCCGATAGCCACTATCCTCGCTGGCACCATGCGCCAGTGACCGGGTTGATGAACGATCCCAACGGTTTTGTTGAATTTGCCGGGCGCTATCACCTGTTCTATCAATGGAACCCGCTTGCCTGCGATCATAAATTTAAGTGCTGGGGACACTGGAGTTCAGCCGATCTGCTGCACTGGCGGCACGAACCCATCGCCCTGATGCCCGACGAAGAGTATGACCGCAGCGGCTGCTACTCCGGCAGCGCGGTGGATAACGACGGTACGCTCACCCTGTGCTATACCGGCAACGTAAAATTCGACGACGGCAACCGAACCGCGTGGCAGTGTCTGGCAACGGAGAATAGCGACGGCACCTTCAGCAAACTGGGCCCGGTCTTGCCCCTGCCGGAGGGGTATACCGGTCATGTACGCGACCCAAAAGTCTGGCGCTATCAAGGCCGCTGGTACATGGTGCTGGGGGCACAGGATCGGCAAAAACGCGGCAAGGTGCTGCTGTTTAGCTCCGCCGATCTCCATCAGTGGCGCAATGAAGGCGAAATCGCTGGCTACGGTATCAATGACCTGCACGACGCGGGCTATATGTGGGAGTGTCCGGACCTGTTTCCGCTCGGCAACCAGCATGTTCTCATTTGCTGCCCGCAGGGGATCGCCCATGAGAAAGAGCGCTACCTGAATACCTACCCGGCGGTGTGGATGGCCGGAACTTTCGATTACACCAGCGCCGCGTTCAGACACGGCGAGCGGCACGAGCTGGACGCCGGGTTCGAGTTTTACGCGCCGCAAACCATGCAGACCAGCGATGGCCGCCGCATTCTGGTCGGCTGGATGGGCGTGCCGGATGGCGAAGAGATGCGCCAGCCGACGCTGGCCAACGGCTGGATCCATCAGATGACCTGTCTGCGCGAACTGGCGTTGATCGACGGTAAACTTTATCAGCGACCGCTGCGTGAACTGACCGCCCTGCGCGGCGACGCCCACGGCTGGCAGGGAGCGCCCCTGCCGCTGGCACCGATGGAAATCGTGCTGGAAACCGCCGCCAACGATACGTTAAACATCGATTTCGGCGGCGCGTTAACCCTGGAGCGCGATACCCGCGGTATCCGCCTGGCGCGGCGTAGCCTGGCCTGCGACGAAACGCACTATCGCTACTGGCGCGGCGAAGTTCGCTCGCTGCGGATTTTCATCGACCAGTCGAGCGTGGAAATTTTCATCAACGAAGGCGAAGGGGTGATGAGCAGCCGCTGTTTCCCGGACTATCCGGCGCAACTGGTTTTCACCGGCACAACGCCAGGCGCATTCTGCTACTGGCCGCTGCGGACATGCATGGTAGAATAAGCGTTTTGATTTCAGGCTCATGGCGTCGTGATGAAAACCAAACGCGTTACCATTAAAGATATCGCCGAACTGGCGGGGGTTTCCAAAGCCACCGCCAGCCTGGTGCTGAACGGACGTGGCAAAGAGCTGCGCGTAGCGCAGGAAACCCGCGAGCGCGTGCAGGCAATTGCCCGCGAGCAGCACTATCAGCCGAGCATCCATGCCCGCTCGCTGCGCGATAACCGCAGTCATACCATCGGGCTGGTGGTGCCGGAGATCACCAACTACGGCTTTGCGGTATTTTCCCATGAGCTTGAGATGCTGTGCCGCGAGGCGGGCGTTCAGCTGCTTATCTCCTGTACCGACGAAAATCCCGCTCAGGAGAGCGTGGTGGTCAGTAATATGATTGCCCGTCAGGTAGACGGGCTGATCGTCGCCTCCTGTATGCATAACGATGCCGATTACCTGAAACTCAGCGAGCAGTTGCCGGTGGTGCTGTTTGACCGCTGCCCCAATGAAAGCGTGCTGCCGCTGGTGATGACCGATTCGGTGGCGCCCACGGCAGAGCTGATTGCCCGCATCGCGCCTCAGCATAGTGACGAATTCTGGTTTTTAGGCGGCCAGCCGCGACTCTCTCCGTCCCGCGATCGTCTGGCGGGATTTACGCAAGGTCTGGCGCAGGCGGGTATTGAACTGCGCCCGGAATGGGTGATCAACGGCAACTACCATCCCAGTTCCGGTTATGAAATGTTTTCCGCGCTCTGCGCCCGTCTCGGTCGGCCGCCGAAGGCGCTGTTTACCGCCGCCTGCGGGTTGCTGGAAGGCGTGCTGCGCTATATGAGTCAGCACCATTTGCTGGATTCGGACATCCATCTGGCAAGCTTCGACGATCACTATCTGTACGATTCGCTGTCGCTGCGTATCGATACCGTCCAGCAGGACAATCGCCAGCTGGCCTGGCACTGCTACGATCTGATAAACCAGCTGATTGATGGCAACACGCCTGAGCCGCTACAGCGCTATCTGCCCGCGACGCTGCAATTTCGGCATCGTTGATTCACAAACAGTTTTTAAAATGCCCCACCAGAATGAGATATTGCGCGCGCAGCTCTTCCGGGTGGCGGCTGATGCCTTACCCGGCCTACAAAACCCATAATATCCCCCAGGCGATGAGTTTTCCGTAGGCCCGCGCAAGCGCCGCCGGGCAATTCCGGAAAAGCGCACTTTGTCAGCCATCTGCGACGACTTTCGTCATGTCATTATCTCTTCTGGCGCGCATGAAAAAATGAAAAGGATATTTTCCAGGTCATCTGGACCGTTTCGAGATAATGAGTCAACTCAGTCAACCATGTTCCATAAAAGAATAAAAAAGAGCTATTCCCCCCTATTAATAGAACACGGTCATGCATCCAGGCCTGCTATCCGCACCAGATGCACGGTAAGCCACAGTAGCTCGTTACCGCCGAGGGCGATATCGAGCTGGGTTTTAACATAATCGCGGATCCGTTGTGCGCAGCGGTAGGCTTCCGGATACTCCTTGATCACCTGCGCCAGCAGAAAACTGTCCCGCGCGCGATCCAGTTCCCCTTCCTGCAAACGCTGGAGGAAGAACTGCATATGGACCAGAAAACGCGAGTAGTTAATCGATTCGGTGTCTATCTCCTGCTTAAAGTGGTACTGCACGAGATTAAAAATATCCTTCAGCATTTTCACCGACTGCATAGCCTGCGCCACGTCGTCGCCCTCGCTCTGGCCGTTCACCAAATGAAAAGCGATATTACCGGCTTCCTCTTCCGGCAGTTCGATGCCGTACTGCTGACGAATAATCGTCACCGCCTCGCTGGCGACGCGGAACTGCTGCGGATAAAAGCGCCTGACTTCCGGCAGCAGACGGTTTTGAATAGCGATGCCTTTGCGACTGCGCTCAATGGCAAACGTCAGATGATCGGCGAGGGTAAAGAAAATCTGCTCGCGCACCTTACTGGCAAGCTGCATATTGGCGCGGGAAATAATCATGGCGGCCATTTCGATAACTTCATCCGGGATGGCGGAGAGCGCATCAAGATAACCGCTGCGTTTACCGAGCGTCCGGGTTACAAACAGCTTCTCTATCTTCTCCGGGGCAATTTGATCCCCCGGCCTGCTATTGAAGCCAATGCCTTTTCCCATGACGATAACATCCCTGTTATCGTCATCCAGTGAGAGCACCAGACTATTATTAAGCACCTTCTGAACAATCATCTCTAAGACTCATCGTGGTTACCGTTCTGCGCGATGACATCCTTATACCACCAGAAGCTACGTTTGCGGATCCTTTGCAGACTCTTGAGATCATCTTCGCCGCGATCGACATAAATAAAACCGTAGCGCTTGGCGTATCCCTGATGCGTGCTGACAACATCAATCGCCGCCCACGGACAGTAGCCCATCAGCTCGACGCCATCGGCAATCGCCAGGCGCATTTGCTCAATATGCGCCTGCAGGAAGGCAATACGGTAATCATCGTTCACCGTACCGTCTTGCTCCAGCTTATCCGGGGCACCCATGCCGTTTTCACTGATCAGAATCGGCAGGCCGTAGCGCTCGCACACTTTACGCAGCGTCAGGCGCAGGCCAACCGGGTCGACCACCCAGCCGTAGGGCGTTTTGCCGACCCACGGATTTTCCGCGGGCCGATACACGCCCTCCTCGCCCAGCATGATTTGCTGGTCGCCCGCACGGGGGGCAACATCCCCGCCATCACCCCGGCTGGCGGCAATAGTCGCGGTCGAGTAGTAGTTGATGGCAATAAAATCCGGTCGTCCCTGCTGCAAAATCAACGCATCCTCTGACTGGACGTCCGGCGCGAGGCCGCGATCCTGCATATAAGCCCATGCCAGGGCGTTGTAGCGGCCATGCACCGCAACATCAAGAAAACTCCAGCAGCGTAGCGTTTCCCAGTTATGCGCGGCGATAGCGTCTTCCGGTTTGCAGCTTTCGGCATACATTGAAGTGGTATTGATCGCCGGGCCGATGCGCAGCCCGGGAAACTCGCGGTGACAGAGCGCAAAAATCCGCGCCTGAGCCAGCATCATATGGTGATTCTGCTGGTACAGCGCCTTCTTATCCGGCAGTTCGCGATCCGCGGGCACGCCAATTGCCCCCGGATGCAGGATCATGGTGTTCTGTTCGTTGATCGTCAGCCATAGCGGGACTTTATCAGCAAACTCGCTGAACAGCAGCCGGGCATAGCGCACGAATGCGTCTCCCGTCTTACGGTTCAGCCAGCCGCCTTTCAGCTCCAGCGCCCAGGGTAAATCAAAGTGATACAGGGTGACAATCGGCGTGATCCGATGGCGAATCAGGGCGTCGATCAGGCGGTGATAAAATGCCAGCCCGCCAGGATTTACCGGACCGTCACCGTCCGGGATCACCCGCGACCAGGCGACCGAGAAGCGATAGGCCTTCAGCCCCATCTGCGCCATCAGGGCGACATCCTCCTCCACGCGATGATAGTGGTCGCTGGCGATACGAAAGTCCGCCGTTCCCGGCGGATGGCTGAGCATATCCACCACCGACGGCCCTTTACCGTCTTCATTCCACGCCCCTTCAACCTGATAGGCCGACGTCGACGCGCCCCACAGAAAATCGTCCGGGAACCGGGCCTGTTGCTGATAGATCATACTTGCGCCTCCTTAACGGATTGCACCATCAGCCGATCGCCGAAATCGACCTGTGCGGCAGCGGTCACACTCAGGGTGTACTGCTCATCGCCGTTCACCACAACCACCGGCGTAATCAGGTCATAACCCGCCTGCTCAATCGCGGCGATATCAAAGCGAATCAGTTCCTGCCCGCTTTCCACCTTATCGCCCACCTTCAGGGATGAACTAAAGTGCTGACCGTTAAGATTAACGGTGTCGATACCAATATGAATCAACAACTCAAGACCGCTTTCGCTTTGCAGGCCAACGGCGTGGCAGGAAGGCAGGAACATCATCACCGTGCCATTAAAGGGGGCGCGCAAGATCCCTTCCTGCGGACGAATCGCCACGCCCTGTCCAAGCAGACCGCCGGAAAAGACGTCGTCATTCACTTCGCTTAGCGCCACAGTCTCGCCGCGCAGCGGGCTCAGTATTTCAGTGTCACCTTCACTTTTTGGCGTAACGGCGGGCTGCGGAATCTCACTCACCTCTGCTTGATCCTCTGGCGTATCTTTAAAGGCAATAAACCAGGTCAGGATAAAAGTCACCACAATGGAAATCGCGCAGGTCACCAGCGCATGAACAATGTTCATCGGGTTTTCACCGATAAACGCTGGCAGCGCCGCAAGCCCAGGGGAAACAAACGCGTAGCGCACCAGCCCGCTCACGCCGGCATATACCCCGGCGCAGCCGCCGCCGATCATCGCGGCGATCAGCACGCGACGGTACTTGAGCAGTACCCCGTACAGCGCCGGTTCAGTGATCCCCAGCAGCGCGGTAAAGCCTGATGACGAAGCCAACTGGCGCAGGCTGCTATTTTTAGTCTTCAGCGCCACACAAAGCGTCGCGGCGCCCATCGCCACGTTTGACGCCAGCATGCCCGGCCCGTTAATCATTTCGTAGCCGTTTTTACTCAACTGACCGGTCGCGATGGGCGTCATCGCCCAGGCGGTGCCGGTAATAATCAGGAAGGGTTGCAGGGTGCCCATCAGCATCGGGATTAACCAGCTGGCGTGGCGATCAATAGCGCCTGCGCCCGCCGCCACCAGATCGTTCAGCAAAATACCCGCCGGGCCGACAACCACCAGCGCCAACGGCGCGGTGATCAGCAGAATCAACATCGGCTTAACAAAGAACTTGATAATCGACGGCGAGACCTTTTCGGCAAAGCGCTCAATCCACGACATCAGCCATACGGTCAGAATGATCGGCAGCACCGACCCGGCATAATCGGAAAGCAGAACATGAATACCGCCGAAATCGACGGCTTTCCCCGCCGCCAGCATCTGGCCAATTCCCGGATGCAGCAGCACGCCAGCCAGGGTCATCGCCAGAATCGGGTTACATTCAAACTTCAGCGATGCGCCATAGGCCAGCAGAACCGGCAGGAAGAAGAAGGCGGCATCGGCAATAATATTCAGCAGTTGATATGTCGAACTGGTCTCGTTGATCAACCCGGTCAGCTTCAGGATCGCCAGCAGCGCCTTAATCATCCCCGCGCCGGTAATCGCCGGGATAACCGGGGTGAAGGTGGTTGAAATAACGCTGATAATGCGCGCGACGATGCCGTTCGGTTTGGCGTTTTTATCCCCTCCGCCCGGACTTTTTTTCTCCGGCAATGCTTTGTTGAGCAGGCGAAAAACCTGCTGCACCTCATTGCCGATCACAATCTGGAACTGGCCACCTTTCTCCACCACGCTGATCACGCCGGGGATAGTGCCAATCTGCGCATCATTGACCTTCGCGCGATCATTAAACTCCATGCGCAACCGGGTCGCGCAATGGGTGAGCATACGGATATTTTCCGCCCCGCCCACCGAGTGAAGGATTTTGTCTGCTGTTTCGTTATAGTTCATAGTGTTCCCTGGTGTTGGAGCAAAAAAAAAGACCAAAACAGAGACGCTCCCCTTAACGGGAGAGCATTTCTATTTTGGTCTTGCCTGCTTTCGCAGTAGCACGCCATCATAAAAATGGGTTATTTCGGCGAATTATCTTAGCGGCCTTTGACTATTTCAACGGCAGCCGCATAAAAATGTGAGCCAGGTTAAGTAAATTGTCAACAACTACATCGCTGGAGAGCGTCGCCAATGCATCTGATCTCGACGCGACGTCAATCGCTAAATAGCCCACGGCAATTCAGCCCGCGGGCTATTTCACCTTAATGTTTTTTGCGATTACGCCGCATATCGATGGTCACCGCCGCGACGATAATAATGCCTTTGATAATGTCCTGCACGTAGGCGTCAACGCCAACAAAGGTAAAGCCGCTTTTAATCAGGCCGAGGATCATCGCGCCAATTAAGGTTCCGGTAATTCGCCCTACGCCGCCCATCAGACTGCTGCCGCCGATGACCGCCGCGGCGATAGCGTCCAGCTCATAGGACACGCCCATGTTCGACTGTCCGCTGCTGACGCGCGCCGCCAGTACCACGCCCGCAAGACCGGAAAGCCCTCCGGCGATGGTATAGACGATCACCAGATATTTATTGACGTTGATGCCGGATACTTTTGCCGAAGTCATATTGCCGCCGATGGCGTAAACGTATTTACCATAGCGGGTGTGTTTGAGGGTGATATGGAAAATCGCGGCGACAACGAAGAAAATAATGACCGGCATCGCGCCCTGGCCGATAGCCGTAAAGCTGTCGGATAAAAAGCTGACCGGGTTACCCTGCGTGTAGTACTGCGCCAGGCCGCGCGCGGAAACCATCATCCCTAGCGTGGCGATAAACGGTGGGATACCGGTGCGGGTGACCAGAAAACCGTTGGTTAATCCACACAGCAGACCAACGCCGATCCCGGCGCAAATGGGGATTACCGCGGGTAGATTAACCAACGACGGAAACATCGGCGACAGGCTGTCGGAGGTTTGCGCGAGGCTCGCCGCAACCACCGCGGCCAGGGCAATTACCGAGCCCGATGAGAGGTCAATGCCCGTCGTAATAATGACCTGCGTGACCCCAACGGCGATAATACCGATAATCGCCACTTGCAGAACAATTAATACCAGACGATTGGTGTTTAATAAAAAGGACTGGTCGCGCACGTACCAACCGGCGATTTCAAAAATCAGGGCAATCACCAGCATAACGATAAATATCCCGGTATCTTTCGGCAGCTTGTGGCGTAATTGCGCAACGAAATTGGTTTTTTCATTGACCGGGGTCGCTGTTAATTTCATATTACTCATTCTTTGTGCCTCAGTGGGATGCCAACGACAAAATGGTTTCCTGGTCGGCATCCTCTTTATCAAGAATGCCAGTAATACGCCCTTCATGCATGACCATCACCCGATCGCTCATGCCAAGTATTTCAGGTAATTCAGACGAAACCATAATCACCGCCACGCCGCGGTTCGCCAGTTCGCTGATCAAATGATAAATTTCCGCCTTCGCGCCGACGTCAATACCGCGCGTCGGCTCATCGAGAATTAATATTTTGGGCTGAGCTAAAAGCCAGCGAGCAATAAGCACTTTTTGCTGATTACCGCCGCTGAGGTTATTAATAATCTGATCCATCGTTGGCGTTTTAATATTCAGGCGGCGGATCTGCTCCATGCAGTCTTCAGCCATTTTCAGGTGCTGAACAAAACCCGTTTTACCAATATATTCCGGCATTTTAACGATACTCATATTCTCCAGTACCGATAACACCAGGAACAGACCGGATTTTTTACGATCCTCGGTCAACAGCGCCATGCCTTTTTCAATCGCCGTTGAGGGAGAATCAATCGTGACCGGGATACCGTCAATCAGCACCTCGCCGCTGTCGACTTTTTCCATTCCAAACAGGCTTTCCATCACTTCACTGCGCCCGGCTCCCACCAGACCCGCGACGCCAAGAATTTCTCCGCGTCGCACGTTAAAGTTGATATCGTGAAACACCCCCTTACGTGACAAATTACGAACGGTTAACACCTCTTCGCCGATGGTGTTATTAAATTTGGGAAATAGCTGGGTCAGCTCCCGTCCGACCATCTGGGTAATAAGCGACTGACGGGTAAATTCCGCGGTCTGTTTACTGCCGACCCCGGTCCCATCGCGAAATACGCTAATTTCATCGGTAATCGTGAAAATTTCATCCATCTTATGGCTGATATAGATGATGGCTTTTCCCTGCTGGCGTAAGTCACGAATAATTGTAAACAGGTGCGCCACTTCGCTTTCGGTTAAAGCTGAAGTCGGTTCATCCATAATCACAATATCGGCGTTCCACGAAACCGCTTTGGCAATTTCCACCATCTGCTGAGAGGCTATGCTTAAATCCCCCACCAGCCGCTCGGCAGATAAACGGATATTCAGTTTATTCAGCAGTTCCTGAGTCTGGCGGTTAAGCTGACGATGATCGACAAAACCGTATTTCATCGGCTCACGACCCAGCCAGATATTTTCCGCGACCGTCATGTGCGGCACCAGGTTAAGTTCCTGGTGAATCATTGAGATCCCGGCTCGCAATGCATCCATCGTATCCTGAAACTGAACCGGTTCCCCTTTAATACGGATCGCCCCTTTATCGGGGCGATAGATCCCGATAAGGCATTTCATTAACGTCGATTTCCCGGCACCGTTTTCGCCCATCAACGCATGCACCGTCCCTGGGCGCACGCGTAATGAGACGTTATCGAGCGCTTTCACGCCGGGGAAGAATTTGCTGATACCTTCGGCTTCAAGTGCAAAAGCGTTCATGCATCTACCTCCGTACCACTGAACGATTATTTCTGGTTGCGGTTCACAAACTCAGCCATGTTGTCTTTGGTGATCAGCTGGTAAGGAATATCAATGATTTTTTCCACTTTCTCGCCGTTGGCCAGCTTCACGGCGGCCTCCACTGCGCCTTCGCCCTGCCCTTTCGCATCCTGGAAGATGGTGGCGATCATTTTGCCGTTTTTCAGCATTTGCAGCGCATCGGGGGTACCGTCCACCCCGGCGACAAGGATATGATTCGGGTTCCGGCCTAACGCCTGCAGCGCGCCAATCGCCATTTCATCATTGTTGGAGGCGATGGCCTGAATATCTTCGCCGCTGGTCATCCAGTTGCTGACCACGTCAACGGCATCATTACGAATAAACTTCGCCGTCTGTTTTTGCACAATTTTGATACCAGGGTATTTAGCCACCACCTCTTCAACCCCTTTGGTCCGGTCGCGGGTCGATTCATTCGCCAGATCGCCGAGCAGGATGGCGACGTTGCCTTTGCCGTGCATCGCTTTCGCTAACGCTTCCATCTGTAAGCGTCCCGCCAGCACGGAATTGGAGCCGACATAGGCCATTTTGTCGGTCAGTTGCGCCTGGGGACGACGGTTGACAAAGACCAGCGGAACGCCCGCTTTAGTGGCCTGGTCCATAATCGGTTTCACCGCATCGGTGTCTACCGGGTTGACGATAATGGCATCAACGCCCTGGCCAATAAAATTCTGCACCTGCTGTAACTGCTGTGAGACATCGCCTTTGGCATCTTCCACCTGCGATTTAACCCCCTCTTTCTGCATCTCTTTTTGCATTGCGGTACGCAGAATAGTCAGGAAATTGTCATCGAATACCGCCATAGACACACCGATCGAAATATCTTTCGCCATCACAACCGCTGGCAACATGCAGGCCATTAAAGAGACAACAACCGTTTTCTTGATATTCATAGTTGATCCTTTATTCACAGGTACATCGGTTAGGTAAGGTAAAATGAAAATTTAATTTCATTAATATCGTTTTAAACGCCTGTTTTTTCAGCACCACGAAAAAGTTCCCTCGCGGTACAGCGCTCTGTTTTTGACAGAAATCACAAAATAAAGTTATTTTTGAGTAGTTTTTAAAACATCAGTCCATTTGTTATGGATGAAAAATTTCAGATTATTTATTTCATTAATGTCAAACATGAAACTTTTATAATTAAATAACTGAAATGAAAATTTTAAAACTGCGCATTAACAAAAATTTGACACACATCTAACATTGACGCATAAATGCGCAAAAAATGAGAGGCAGACGACGGTTTGAAGGGAGGAGTGCCATTATCAACAACGGTCTAAAAGGGGGAAATTTGACGAATGCCGATCGGTTAAGCGAGTCATCGGTGTTGTCTTCTGTATCATTTGCCTGCGGGGAGCGCTTCTTTCGGGGAAGTCTGGCGATAGCTCTCCAGGCGCTGTCGCCCATAAAACCCGACGATGTTGTCAGGCCTGCAACCACATCAAGCTTTTGCCAAAACCACCGATTAACCGGACCGCTCAACCAGTCACAAAAATGGGTGACGCCGCGTTAACTAATCCGCATCAGGGAATTTGACGCGATAAATTTCAGGGTATCCGCAACGTGGCCCCGAAACGTTCAGTCCACGTTTTCCGCACTATAAAGGATGAATTCGACCTTTCCGTCATGAAAGAGATGCGGTTGATAACCGGTTTCCAGGTGGCGCAGGGCCAGATCCACCGCCAGTTGAGCATGCTGGCGGGGGTTTTGATCGATCGTTAGCGCCAGCCCGCCACGTGCCAGTTGTTCGCGGGTGGTACCGTATCGTTCATGGGTAATCCAGCAGCACTCGCCGTAGCGGCGGTGGCGAGCCAGCGCCTGCGCCACCTGCGTATTGCCAAGACCGGTATTGTAGATGCCAGCCACATCGCCGCCACGGTTCAGCGCCGCCTCCAGCAAACGCTCAATTTGCTGCCGGTTGTCCTCGCCCGCCAGTACCTCTCCCGGCTGTAAATGAGGAAAACGCTGGCTGATCACCTCACGAAATCCCTGAATTCGCGAACGATGCGCGCTAAAGTCCTGACGTCCTCTGAGCATTATCACTTCTCCGGGTCGATGCGTCATCAGTCCCATCATCATGCCTGCGGTGCGCCCCGCCTGCCGCTGATCGATCCCTACGTGACAGAGTCTCTGCGCGTCAGGAAGGTCAGTCACCAGGGTAATGACCGGCACATTCGCCTCGCGGCAGTGGCACAATGCCTCGTAGACCAGCGGATGTTCATTGCCAAATACCACGATCGCATGGCGCGTTTTACTGCTGCGGATAATGCTTTTCGCCAGCTTTTCTGGCTGCGATTCCGCCACCAGCGTGCGGTACAACGTTAGCCGACGATAACCAAACGTGTCCGCCACCTCGGCGAAATCCTGCGTCAGACGGGAGAAAAAACGCGAGTCGTTACTACTCAGAAAAACTTCAATTTGCCAGGGAAGACGCCGCTCTTCCGGCAAAATTCGCTTCAGCCCCGCCTCACGCGCAGCCTGCAACACCCTGCGCGTGGTTTCCGGCGACACGCCGCCGCGTTCGTTAAGCACCCGATCAACGGTCGCCACGCCGACGCCAATCCGTTTAGCCAACTGTTCCAGCGAAATGCTTTTCATCGTTCCTCTCAGATGATGGAAATCCATCAAAACGCCTGTGTCGGTCAGTGTAGCAAACGGATTACTTTGGCAACGGCAAATCCCTCATTCCGGAGAAGAAAATGCGCTGTATTCGTTTTGCGTTGTTAGGCAGCGGCTTTATCGGCCAGGTTCACGCCGCTAACCTTGCTCACCATGAACAAACCCGTCTTGCTCTGGTCGCGGACATCGATCCCGAGCGAGCGAAAACGCTGGCCTCCCGTTACGGAGCACAAACGGCAACCGTCGCAGAGGCCATCAATTGCGATACCATTGATGCAATACTGATCGCCAGCTCAACACCTTCACATGCAGAGCTGCTGGAGGCCGCCGCCCGCGCCGGGAAAGCCGTCTACTGCGAGAAGCCGATCGATCTTTCCCTGGCCCACGCACGCGATGTCGTCGGCAAAGTGCTGCCGCTTAACGTGCCGGTTACCGTTGGTTTTAACCGCCGCTTTGACGCCAGCCACCAGCAGCTACGCCGCCAGCTTGAGGCGGGCATTATCGGTAAAATCGAGCTGGTACAGATGGTGTGCCGGGCATCGGTGATGCCGCCGCTTGAGTATCTGCGAAGCTGTGGCGGACAGATGCGTGACCAGGCGATTCACTTTTTTGATCTGCTGCGTTTTCTTACCGGCGATGAAGTGACAACCGTCGCCGCCATGGGCGACGCGCTGGCGCAGCCGGAGATCGCTGAGTCTGGCGATGTCGACACCTCAATTTTACTGCTACGGATGCGCGGCGGCACGCTGGCGCAACTGGACAATACCCGGCGCACCGGCCACGGCTATGATGAGCGCATAAGCCTGCTTGGCCCGGATGGCGTGATAGAGTCCGGGAGTCAGACATTCCGCGGCGTGACGCTATGGCAAGGAGAACGCTGCATTCAGCCCGGCCTGTATCCCGACTGGTTCAGCCGCGTCAAAGATTCGTACTATCGGCACCTGGATGCCTTTGTCCGGTCATTACACGGGGAAGCGGTACCCGATCTGCCGGGATTGCTCGACGGTTTGCAGGCGCAGGCTATCGCCGAAGCCGCCGTCATCTCATTGCAAAAGGGGCAATTTGTTAACGTTGAACAACTGGCGTAAAAAATCCCCGTATGCAGTCAGGCATACGGGGATTGCTCTGCGCTGTCAGCGCTCCTCGTTAAATACAACGCCAACCTGCCGTCGCACTTCGTCCATCACGTTAAGATTTTCCAGCACCCTGGATAACGGGCGAATCGGCGAATCCGTCACACCCCTGCCGACGCACCAGGCAAAATGTTCTGCCTGATAAAATAGCTGATCGTAACGGTTCCGCGGCTCCTCCCAACGCAGAACCTGCCCGCCCTGGCTGGCGGCGAGGGTAAAATTCCCCGGCGCATAAAATTGCCCGTCGATGATCAGCGTCGCATCGCGCCCGGCCACCACCGCGCCGCCAGGCGTATTACTGAACAACGTGGTGTTCAGTAAGGCCTGTAAGCCGTTTTCCCAGTTAAATATCATCGAAATCTGTCCGTTAATGCCTCTCTGAGCGGGGCGGCCACGGGCGATAATATCCTGCGGCGTACCACCGACCATCACGCTGAAAGAGGTCAGATAGCTGCCGAGATCCATCATTGGCCCCCCCGCAAGATCGGCATTAAAAATGCGATGATCCGGAGTAAAAAACTCGCCGTGATCGGCGAGCAGCGTATGCAAATCGCCTAACACACCGTCATCCAGCAACTGGCGAATCACGTCATATTTTGGCGCATAATCGCACCACATCGCCTCCATCGCCAGCTTCCTCTGCTTCGCCGCTTCCGCCTTCAGCGCCATCCCTTCCCGCCTGTTCAGCGCGAAAGGTTTTTCAATCAACACATGTTTTCCCGCCTGTAATACCCGCAGCCCATCGGGGAAGTGATGGTTATGCGGCGTGGCAATATAAACCGCATCTATATCCGGGCGCGCCAGCATTTCATCCACCTGAGAATAAGCCTGGGCAATGCCCCACCGTGCGGCAAAACTGTCGGCCTTTTGTTGCGTCCGCGAGGTCACGGCGACGACACGCTGACGACTGTACTCTTTTAGCGACTTCACAAAACGTTCGGCAATCCATCCGGGGCCAATAATCCCCCAACGCAGCGAGGGGATCGTCTGCGCGGAATGATGGCGCGGTTTCGGTAACTGTGACGGGAACATAGCGGATCCTTTTTATTTATCTTTACGCAGATACTATAAGCAGGCGCTAAAGAGGAGGAGTAACGAATTTATGATGGAATTCCATCATTGACTTATTGTTTGTCACACTCACTAGACCGTTATCGCTACCCTAATACCGCCTGAAATATGCCGTGAACACCACCTTATCTCCTGCGAATTTGTGACCGGGGCAAGGGTTAAGCGCAACAATCATCGCCGTTCTGTGGGGATATGCTATTTTTAAATCGCCTGACAGAGAGCAGGCCGCCGAACAGATAACCGGAAATAGCGCCTCACCCGCAGCGGAAAGGAATGTCGACGATGACCTATAAATTAGTTAAGCAAATTGTGCACGATGACGTTTTGAGAAATAGCTTTATTGACCTCGCAATTAAAACCTTCGATCTCTCCTTTAAAGAGTGGTACCACAAAGGATACTGGACCGACGCCTATATTCCTTATGCCCTAGTGAACAACAATAAAGTGATTGCTAATGCCTCCGCCAATATTATCGATCTTGTCTGGCGGAACGAACCCCGACGCTATATTCAAATCGGTACCGTGATGACCGATGTAGATCATCGGAATAAGGGGCTGGCCGGGCAGCTCATCAGGCAGATTCTGGCGGACTGGCAGAATAAAGCCGACGCTTTTTTCTTGTTCGCCAACCCAACAACCGTTGATTTTTATCCACAATTCGGTTTCAGGCGCACAGATGAGCATCAATATATCCTGCCAGTAATGCCAACGGCGGGTGACTTTCGCAAGCTCGATATGGACCAGCCAGAAGAAGTCGCACTATTGCAGCGCTACTATCAAAAATCGAACCCCTTTTCACAATTGCGAATACAGCATAACTTCGGATTATTGATGTTCTACTGCTCCGCCTTTATGAAACACTTCGTCTATTTTTCTGAAAAGAATCAGGCTGTCGCAATAGCGATGCAGCACGGCCCGGCACTTATCTGTTTCGATATTTTTTGCGATAACGGCGGTTCCCTGGCAGGCATTATAAATGAACTCGCCGACGCGCATACCTATCAAGCTATTCTGGGTTTTACCCCAAAAGAAGGGCGGGCTGGCGAATATGAAAAAATAGAAGGTGAAGATATTTTATTTATCTACCCGCACAAAGAAAATATCTTCGCAGAGAATAAGCTAATGTTTCCGCTGTTATCCCACGCCTGACCCATGCCACCGCCGCCTCCTGGCGGCTATACCCTCCTTCTCTGCGCCGACCACCCTGTGATGATTCAGCGCCATTTACACCATGAAAACGCGATATTATTCCGCCGCCAGCCACCGTTCAAACGCCTGTAACGCCAATTCGTTGATCCCATTTTCCGACGGCCTCACCAGACAAAAGCGCTTACTCAACCGATGGGATATCGGCCAGGGCGCCACTAATTGCCCATTTTCAAGTTCATTTTCGACATAAACATGCGGCACCAGCGCAACACCCTGCCCGGCGAGGGCAGCGGCAATCGCCATTTCGTGCAGATCGTAACGGACACCTTGTGCCGGATTATTCAACGTGATCCCACTCTCATCAGCGTAGAGACGCCACGCATCGGGATTCTGCCGTCGGTGAATGCGCGGTAGCGCGCTCAACTGGCTGGCGAAATGGCCTCCGGTGAGTAACGCCGGATGACAGACCGGCACCAACCTTTCCTCAAACAGAAAACGCATACGCATCCCGGCCCACGCGGCGGGTGTAGCACAACGGCATCCGGTACAAAAACGGATAAAAACGCCAACGCCGGAATAGCGCATTGCTTAACGTTCTGGAAAGTGTCTCTGAAGGAGAAATAAATATTTAAACGACGCGGCAGAAAACAGTGAAGATATTCATCGTTCTATACGGAAACGGAAAAGGTTACATTACTTTCTCAGGAGGTTCCTTGCCGGATATCCACTGTGCCGGTGAGCGCCGGGATTCATCGCCGCCTGCTGCACTTCTTCATTTATCTTCAATCGTAGATTGGTTGGCAAAAAATGGCGGTGTAGCATCGTACCGGCAAATTTTACCGTCTGTGAGTAAACAATTACCCTCACGCCACACCAGATAAAGCTGGCGATCGGCTGTTCCCTGGGCTGTTCCAGGCTCTCTTCCATACCTCCCCTCCCTGATGTTGTAAACAAAGAAACAGCGTTACTGTAATGCCACATTATGAAGATATTATGTGGTCAACTTGATGCATTTCTCATTTATCGTCAGTCGCAATAAAAACGCCGCTGTTCACTCTCGCTCATGCGGCGAGCGTCTCTTCATTCGGCGTAGCAGCCAGAGCAGTCCCAGCATAATGGCGAGGTAGCCCATAACGTAAATGCCTTGTTGTTTTCGCCCGGAAAGATCCGGGTCAGCGACCCATGCCAGAAATGCAGTGACATCCCTGGCGTACTGCGCCTCCGTTTCCGCTATCTGCGACGCCGGGTGCCATTTTATCTCGCCGTCGGAAAGCGGTTTCGGCATATTCATCACCCCACCTGGAAAATAGCGATTAGCTTTCATTTCAGGATCGTCAGGCAGGTAACCGGTTAATAGCGCAAAGACGTAATCCGCGCCCTGATCCGTATAGGGCAGAAAGGCATCAAACAAGAATTGCGGAAAACCACGATCGTAGGAACGGGCCCGGACGATATAGCTCAGGTCAACGGGTTCCGCGCCGTTATTGAAGTATCGCGCTTCCCGCTCATTGAGATAAGGCGAAATAAAGCTGTCATTTAGCGTCCCGTCCCGCTCCCCCACCTGGCCATCATCCTGAATCTCAGGGAACTGATAGCCGCTGGCGATACTTTTTGCCTCTTCAGGCGTGAGTTCAGGGCCGCCGGGCCGGGTCAGATTGCGAAAAGTAAGGTGTTTCATACCGTGGCAGGCACGACATTTCTCTTCATACACCTGCAGGCCGCGCCGCAGTTGTTGTTTATCATACTGGCCGACAATACCGCTAAAGCTCCAGTCCTGCCGTTCAGGCACCGCCTCTTTCGTACCGGTCGCGCCTGATGCCAAAAGAGATAAGCACAGAATGCTGAATACCAGTCGTTTCATTGTCAATCCTGCTTTTCGAGAAAACGACGACAGGGTAAAAGGATTAAAAACCAGGCAAACCAGATCAGCGTGGCAAGCTGAGATGCCGGGCGGATCCACCCCTCTTCATTACGGAAACCGTCAATCAGATCGGGGCCCACCAGCGCTTTTGACCCCAGCCAGCCTAAAAAACAGGCATTCATGACCCACAGCCAGAAGCCGCACTTCACCAGTTTGCTGTAATGGCGAAACCGCGCCCGGGAGGTATCAAGCCAGGGCAGGAAATAGAAAATCAGTATCGAACCGCACATCGCCGCCAGACCGGCAAATTCATTCGGGAAGCAGCGTAGCATTGAGAAGAAAGGGAGAAAGTACCATTCAGGCGCGACAATCGCCGGCGTCACCGTTGGATCGGCTGGAATAAAGTTGTCGGCGCTACTCAGGTAGTGCGGAGCAAAAAATAAAAACCAGGCAAAAAGCATCAAAAAAAGGGTGATTTTGATGGCATCGAGGTCGCTGATTTTGTAATCGAATAACAGGCTTCTCGACGCTTTCTCGCTGAACGTCTTTTTCATCGCCTGAGCGAATGCCGATTGCACGGTACGAATATGAAAAATCGTCGCCACAACAATCAGAAAGGGGAAAAGAAAGTGGAAAACAAAAAAACGCCCCAGCATCGGCGTTCCCGGCGTATGGCTTCCGAGCAACCAGGCGTAAAGCGTGCCCCCCACCAGCGGAATAGCCTGGACAAAACGAGTAATGACCGTGGCCGCCCAATAACTTTTTTGCCCCCAGATAAGACTGTAGCCGAGAAATGCGGTCATCATCAGCAGCACGTACAGCGTCACGCTAATCATCCACATGGTCACCCAGGGTTTGCGGTACACGCTGTAGTACATGCCGCGAAAAATATGCAGATAGCAGGCGAAGAATAACAGCGACGCGCCAATTGCGTGCATATTGCGCAACTGCTCGCCGTGGCGAACCGCACGCATAATATGAATAATGGAATCAAAGGCCAGTTCAGCCGTCGGCACGTAAAACATCGCCAGCACGATCCCCGTGAGGATCTGCACGCCAAGCATAACCAGCAGGATAGCGCCGACGGCGAATACCCAGAGTCCGGCGACCGAGCGTGGAAAAGGGATACGCCAGCGCAGCGAATAGACCCGTTCACGCCCCATCTCAGGCTTCCTTCGCACCAATGCGCACGGTCTGGCCGTCGGGATGAAACGCGTAATCCGGGATGGCCAGATTCGCCGTTGCCGGTCCGCGGGTTACGCGGCCGGAAGTATCAAACTCTGAACCGTGGCACGGGCAGACCCAGCCCAGCCCGCCCGGTCTGGCGTTGGGGACGCATCCGGCATGCGGGCAGTATCCCTCAATCACCAGCCATTGAGGATAACCGGCAGTCACCCGTTCGCTGTCAGCCTGGGGGGCGAGAAGCGTAGTGGGATCGACATCCCTGGCGGCAGCGATTTCCTCCGCCGTGCGATGATGAATAAGAATCAACTTTCCCTGCCATACCCGCCGGAGGGTTTGCCCGGCGGCAATCCCCGCAAGAGAAACATCGATCGGTTCATTCTCACCGCGCGTTTTTTCATCCGGGCCTAAAGCAGAAACCAGCGGCCAGACGGCGGCGGCAACGCCTGCCGCGCCGACGAATGTTGTCATCCTGCACAGGCATTCCCGACGCTGCTCCTGAATGTCGTCATCTGCATGTTTGTTATCCGCCATCATGCACTCCTCCCTGCATATCGTGGGTTACTGTTTGTCGATACGTGCGTAAATGGCCTGGAAACGCTTATCGGCAATTCCCGGCGCCTTGAAAGCACGATAGCTGTCTGGCAGAGAGGCATCGCCAACCTTAATCAGCATCACCATCCCCTGGGCGTAATGCGGCGTGCATTTGATGCCGTAAAATCCGGCATGGTCATATTTCACTTCGATCTCTTCATCGATTTTGCCGATAAATCCCGGGTAGCCAGCAGGAGACAGTTCTGCGATTGAAGCCGCGTTGTGGCTCTTGTGCTTGCGGATAAACTTCACCGTATCACCGGGTTGGATCTCCAGGTAATCCGGCTCATAGACCATTGGCCCCGCCGCGCCACGATTTTTCATCAACACTTCGTGGGTTTGTGCGAAAGCGGAAGAGGCGATCGCCAGTAAACACAAAACTTTCAGACTCTGTTTGAGGTATTTCATCAGTTCTTCCTTAGCATTCATCTGGTCTCTGATAACGAATAAAGCAGCTTGCGCCATCCGGTTCGCGTTCAATGACGGTATCAATGCCGAACCAGGCGTTAATATTTTCGCGGGTAAAAACGGCGCATGGCGCTCCTTGCATCACCATGCGTCCGGACGTCATAACGAGGATGCGATCGCAAAACATCGCCGCATGATTCAGGTCATGCAGGGCGGCAATCACCGTGAGCTTTTCGCGTTTCACCAGACTCAGCAGGCCAATCTGATGTTGAATATCAAGGTGGTTGGTGGGTTCATCCATCAGCAGTAGCTGCGGCTGCTGCGCCAGCGCCCGGGCGATATGCAGACGCTGTTTTTCTCCGCCGGAAAAAGTATGCCAGCAGCGGTGCTGCAACGCCTGAAGCGCGACTTTTTCCAGCATCATTTGCACGATGTCGTCATCTTTTTGAGACCACGGCGAGAGCAGGCTGAGCCAGGGCGTTCTCCCCAGCGAAACGGCCTGCAACGCGGTAAGACGTTCACTGGTCTCCGCCTGCTGCTCAACCAATGCCACCTTCTGCGCCAGATGACGACGCGAGTACTGTTGCAGTGCCTTTTGCTGCAGAGCAATCTGGCCGGAAGTGGGCTTCAGCAACCCTGCCAGCAGTGAAATGAGGGACGTTTTACCCGAACCGTTGGGGCCGATGATACCGACAAACTCGCCTGGCGTGACGCTGAGCGAGACATCATCAACAATCATCTTGCCTTTCACCTGCCAGCGCAGATTGCGCGCTTCGATAACCGCATCAGCAGAGGTCTCAAAAGGGATTACCGCGTTCAGCGTCATTTGGCCCGGCCTCCTCTTATCAGGATGAGTGAAAACGCTGGCGCACCAACCAGCGCGGTGATCACGCCTATTGGTAGCACCTGGCCTGGCAATAAGGTGCGGGAAATAACGTCGGCGATGACAAGGAAAATGGCGCCGGTCAGCGCGCTGACCGGCAGCAGCCGATGGTGCTGATTGCCAACCAGCAGACGGGCGGCATGAGGGATCACCAGGCCAACAAAGCCAATCGCGCCGACAATAGAGACCATAATTGCCGTCATGCCGGTGACGGCGGCGATCAGCACCGCGCGGGTACGTTTTACCGGAATTCCCAGCGATGCGGCGGATTCCGCGCCAAAAGAGAAGGCATCAAGATGACGAGCATAAAAAAAACACAGCACAATGCCGATCAGCGCAGTGGGCACCGCCAGGACGACATCAGGCCAGCGCACGCCGCTGAGATTACCCAGTAACCAGAACATGATGCCGCGGGCCTGCTCGGCGTTTGCCGAGCGGGTGATAATCAGTGAAGTCATCGCATTGAAAAGCTGCGAACTGGCGATCCCGGCCAGAATAATTTTGGTTGTGACGCCACCGCCCTGTCTGCCGCCAGCGGCCATCGCCAGCAGCGCAACGAACAGAAATGCGGTCAGTGCGCCAATGAAAGCCCCCAGGGACATGCTGACGATCCCGGCGCCAAGCCCGGTGAGCGCAATCAGCACCGCGCCAGTAGAGGCGCCCGCGGAAATACCCAGCAGATAAGGTTCGGCAAGCGCATTGCGCAGCAACGACTGAAGCACAACCCCGGATATGGCCAGGCAGGCGCCACAACTGGCAGAGACCAGCGCGCGCGTCAGGCGGTAGTTCCAGATAATTCCCGCATCCAGCGCATCGACAGGATAGCGGGCATCAAACAGACGATTTGCCAGCGTGCTGAGTACGTGCCCCCAGGGAATAAAGGTTTCGCCAATAGAAATCCCTGCCAGCAGGACGCAGCACATGAGCACGCTGACCCAAAGGGTGTGTCCACCGACTCTCACCGCAAGTTGACCGATAGCACGGCGCGTCCTGCGAGAATCACTGATCATTATCTGCATTCCTGATTACCTGAAATACGCGATGACCCGGAGCCTGCCTGACCCATCAGGCGATGTTATTTGCCCGTTTGGTCTTCGACAGCGATAACGCCAAATGCAGTGCCCTCCAGGACGACCCGCAGGGGGAGCGTCGGGAATCATCGGCGCGTACTGCCTGTACGTGCCGGATGTTCCGCTCTGTCCGTATCCAGACTGGCTGCGACAATTTGCGCCGTTAACCGGGCAGTAAGGCAAGACCAGGGGTAAAACGTCGCTTAATGAGCGGCCTGCGGATGCGCTAAGCCGTACTCAACCAGGGCGTCAGCCAGTTTTTCCACCCCATCAATGGTTCTAATCCCGGCGTTCATGGTTTGTACATCAATGACCGGCAGATGGTTTTCCTTCACTGCGGGAAGCAGGCTGGTGACGGGGTCAGATTTCAGATATTCCATTTTGACTTTCCAGTCATCAGCGGGGAAGCGGCGACGGCTCATTTCACCGAGCACAATGACGGAAGGATTGGCTTTAGCGATAGTTTCCCAGCCTACCGTGGGCCACTCTTCAGCGGAATCAATCACGTTTTTCACGCCCAGCGTTTTCGCGATCCATGCGGCCGGACCAAACTTCCCGGCAACGTAAGGATCGAGCTGCAGGTCGGCACTGGAGAACCAGAAAACGACGGAAACGTTTTTATCCATTGCGGAAATTTTATTTTTGGCTGCCGCTTCCCGCGCCTTAAGGCTGGCAATCAGCGCATCGCCTTTATCCTGAACGTCGAAGATTTTCGCCAGATCGGCGATTTCCTGGTACACCATTGCGATATCAAACATGCTCTTACGTACACCGTCGCCGCCATCTTCGTTATCTTTTGCGCAGTCGGCTGGCGCGGTATAAACAGGCACTTTCAGTTCACTAAACTGCTCGTAAGACGCCACCGTCCCCGCCGGGCCGATTTGCCACTCAAACTGGCTGGCAACCAGATCCGGCTTTTTCGCAATGATCCCTTCGAAACTGGGAATGTTTTGTGCAATAACGGCAATTTTCTCATTTGCCGCTTTATACGCATCCGGTACCGGGCCAAACCAGAGCGAGGTTCCGACCACGCGGTCGGCCAGACCCAGCGAATAAAGAATTTCAGTGCTGTTCTGACCGACCGTTGCCACGCGCGTTGGCGCCTGATTGAAGGTAAGCTCGCGACCACAGTTTTTAATCGTCAGAGGATATTCGGTTTTTGCCGCGCTGGCGAAACCGGCATTCAGAAACAGAACCGCGGCGCCCGTCATTGCCAGAAGCGTTTTTTTCGAAGTAAAAGAGGTAGAATTAGCGTGCATTATCATCGTCCCGTCGATGCCAGAAGGTTAACCTCTGGTCATGGTTATTTCATTCCATATAGCGGGAGGAGACATGAAAATAGATGACATTGAGTCGTGAACGCTTTTGAATGATATTATGTAAAAGATGCAAATATACCCGTTATAGTTCAATTCACGCCTGCGGCTTCACCTCTACGGGGCCAACGCAAGCGCCGTTCAAAACGGTTAACCGTTTGTCATGCAACTCGAATTATTTAGGGGAATAAGCTTTATTTCGCCAAATATCGTATACATAAATTCATCACAGTTTATGTCAAATAATTCATCCCATGGACCATCCCGTCCACTCAATGGCGTACAACCTGACAGCAGGTCTCCTGACTCGCGGCAATCAGAATATCAGCCTTCCCATAAAGCATACTTTACAGTGACCAGCGGTTAATTAACCGCACAAGGATATTCGCTATCCGCCTACAGTTGCGGGGGCAGTTATGGCATTGAACTGAATCATTCGCACCATATTCCAATTCAAAACATAATCCATCATACTTCAGGCAGCAGGTGTCCCGGATATTCACTCACCTCAGTCACTGACTTGAGTCAGTTCCCTGGGCGCAATCCTCTTACCCTGCCGCGCGAATAATTTAGGCTATAAAAATGTAATGAAGTGCTGTCGACAGCGACTCTAGCGACAATTGTTAATAAGGTCAACCGTATGATAAATAAATAAAAACGTCATACAAACATCATTTTATATATAACTTACAATAAGTTAAAATAGACCGCTCTGGTATATGAGAATCACAATAAAAAGATAAATGAGAATTATATGATTATGATCAATTTAGAAATACTGAGCCGCTTAACTTAAAGGCGGGGTTCAAAGAACGACAAACGTCTCAGGAGAAAATTGCCCTTTAACCGACAGGTCTGCGCTGAGAAACACATTCGGGATTAAAGATGTCCTGAGCGGCGGGCTGTATTACCCTGCCCACGCTGAAGAACAAATTCCAGGTCCTTAACAAGAAATACCTGAACCACAGGAATATCGATACGCGTCATCTCGCGCAGCGTAACGGGAATCATAATGCGCCAGGCTCAGAGTAGACAAGAATAGGGGAAAGAGATAATAACAACTCAGACGGGAAATACCGCTATCCAGAACGTCCCATTGCTTATGCATTTTCACCGCCCATCCCGGATCCCCCCCGACGGCACTTATATGCCTCGTCTCTTTAACATTGCTGAACAGAACGCTTAATCGCATTCAACCTGATTTTGCGCTGGCCGCGAAGGGCTCAGGGGTGAAGCGGATCGCCGTGGCCAACGCGGATATAACGGGAAGTATGCCGGGTATATACCGCAATGTTCTCAGCGATATATACGCCAGCAAGTCGATTAATAGCTCAGCCTGAACGTGTAGGCATATTCCAGCCCAAGCTCAAAATCCCAGGGCAAAGGATGCAGAATAAGCTGCTCCCCCAGGATCTCGAACGGCACTGGGATCGGCTGCCCACGGCACAGTAACTCACAGGCGCCCGGCGTCATTCCTGATAGGATGCGTAAAGCAAAGTTGTGGGTAGGCCAGCGGGTGAGAATCAGGTAATCGTGGGCGCCTGCGCAGGTCAGAAAAGCGTGCTCATCGTCGTGCTGTAAGCGGGTACACATTTCGCTGCCATAAATCGCTTCGCCGTTTACCGCCATCCAACGACCGATGTCCCGTAACCGTTCCTGTTGTATAACCGGGATGCGGCCATCCGCAGTGGGGCCAACGTTTAACAGGAAGTTTCCCCCTTTAGCAACGATCCCGATGAGCTGGAGAATCAGTTGCTGTGATGTGCAATAATCCTCCAGTTGTTCCGCACGGTTATAACCGTAGGATTTGCCGATACCGCGACTCTCCTCCCACGGATGAAGCCTGCCGAAACCATCTTTATCGTTATACTCAGTACTGTAATAATCGCCATGTTCGCCCGGCATCTCTTTACAAAACCGATCGTTCACTACCACTTCGTCTTTATTCGGCGCATCGTTGTACAACCAGCACAGGAATTCTTTAGTCTGGCTATATTCTTCGCTAAAGTCCCACTCTCCGCCATCAGCGAAAATCAGGCTTGGCTGATAGTTGGTAACCAGCTCTTTTAACTGAGGAATAAGGATTTCATCCGGATAACGCGCCTCGGCAATACCAAACTTTTCGCGGTCGCGCTGAGGGATAAAAAAACCGCCTTCAGGGCGATGGCTTGAGTTGGTTTCCCATTCAACGCTGGAATAGTAGATCCCCATTTTTAGCCCGCAGTCACGGACGGCCCGGGTGATATCGCCGAGCAGATCGCGCTGCGGCCCGGTGTCGCCGCTGTTCCACCCTTTCTTATGGCGATTTTCAGTCGGCCACAGGCAGAAGCCGTCATGATGTTTTGTCGTCAGCACCACATATTTCGCCCCGGAGGATTTAAACAGTTCGGCCCAGGCCTCAGGCTCAAAAAGCTCAGCTTTAAAGAGCGGAGCAAAATCACGATAGAGAAAATCCGGGGCATAGTTTCTCTGGTGGAAATCATCATCATTATTGCGATACTGACCATAAACGCTGGCGTAATACCACTCGGCGTAAGATCCGAACAAGGCGTTATTAATTTTTCGCCATGAGGGAACGGAGTAAACCCCCCAGTGGATAAAAATGCCGAACCTGGCCTCGTTATACCACTGAGGTATCTCCCGGCTATCGAGGCTTGCCCAATCGGGCTGATAAGTTTTTTGGGTCATGGGTTGATGTTCCACGTTGTCCTTCGGTTCAGCGCCTGATGAATCAGGCGCTGTCAATATTTATTCCACAGAGACCTGTTCAAAGCGATGACCGCCAACCGGAGAGATCCTGTAACCTTTCACTTTATCGCTGATGGGTTCATACACCGTTGAATGGCCGATCATCACTGCCGGTACCTGCTGCGCCATCAGTTGCTGCGCCTGCTGATACAGTCGAACGCGCTGGTCATGATCCGGCTCGCTGCGCGCGGCATTAATCAGCGCTTCAAAGGATTTATCGCACCACCGCGAATAGTTCGCGCCGCCGTTCACTGCGGCGCAGCTAAAGAGCGGGCTAAAGAAATTATCCGGATCGCCATTATCACCTCCCCAGCCAATGAGTATCGTCTGGTGATCGCCCTGTGAGGCGCGTTTCAGATATTCACCCCATTCATAAGTGACGATTTTTGCCTGTACGCCAATAGCCGCCCAGTCAGCCTGAATCATTTCCGCCATCCGCCGTGCGTTTGGATTATAGGGGCGCTGGACCGGCATCGCCCAAATCTCGGTGCTGAAGCCATTGGCATAGCCCGCCTCGGCAAGCAACTTCCTGGCGTTGAGCGGATCGTAATCATGACTTTCGCGACCCGGCGCGTAGCCCCACATGGATGGCGGCAGCAAACTGTTGGCAATCTGGCCCGTGCCTTCATAAACCGCTTTGATAATATCGGGTTTGTTAATTGCCAGCGCCAGCGCCTGGCGAACTTTCAGGTTATCAAATGGCTTCTTCTCGACATTAAACGACAGATAGCCAGTGTTCAGGCCAGCCTGGCGCAGCAGAGTGATATGCGCCGCTTTACTGATGGCCGGAATATCCGCTGGATTTGGCGAAGTCATGATCTGACACTCATTTTTTTGTAGTTTAGCGAAACGTATCGAAGCATCCGGCGTAATACTGAATACCAGACGATCGATTTTCGTTTTTCCGCCCCAGTAATCGGCAAAGGATTTATACAGAATACGTGAATCCTTCTGATACTGGACGAGCTGAAATGGCCCGGTTCCGATCGGCGCAAGATCGAGTTTCTCCGGTGTCCCCGCGCGCATCATTTTATCGGCATATTCCGCCGAGGTGATCGAGGCAAAACCCATTGCGATATCCGCAAGGAAAGGAACTTCAGGGTGAGCGAGAGTGAAAACCACCCGCCGATCGTCAAGTTTACGGACGCTGACGATCAGTTTATCCAACCCCATTCCCGTAAAATAGGGGTAGTTGCCGCCCGAGACCTTATGCCACTCAGAGGCCGTATCTTTCTGGCGCATAAAACTAAACACCACATCATCGGCATTGAAATCCCGGCTGGGGGTAAAATCCTTATTGCTTTGCCATTTCACATGCTCACGTAGGTAAAATGTGTAGGTTTTGCCATCGGGGCTGATTTCCCAGCGGTCCGCAAGGGAGGGGATCAGATCGGTGGTACCGTATTTAAAATCAATCAGTCGGTTGTATATGGGGTTAGCGCTGGCGTCATTGGTGACGCCGGTAGTATATAACTGCGGATTAAACCCCTCCGGCGACGCTTCAGAACAGTAAACCAGGGTTTTCGCCTGGGCTGCCGGAGTGACGGCGAGTGAAGCTAACAACGCGGGCAACATGAGCAGATAGTTTATTTTCCTCATATATCATCTCTTTTCGTCAGTTTTATAAGCGTCTTTGTGAGGCCGCATCGAATAACATCGCGCGCTGGTGATCCAGGGTAATAAAAATGGTCTCCCCCGCCCGCGCGCCGGATCGCCGGGTGGTAAACAGCATGATGTCATGGCCATATAACGTGCCGTGGATCAGTTCCGATAGCCCGGTAGGCTCCACTAATGACACCCGCAGCGGTAGCGCGTCCGCCCTATCCGCAGTGGCGAGGCTGATATTCTCAGGACGAATACCGTAAATCACCTCTCGCCCACTCTCTTGTGCCGCCCACTGTGGATTAAGCGGTAACCGGACGTCGTCGCCGATAGCAACGCCGCTGGCGCACGTCAGGCCGTTAATAAAATTCATGGGGGGCGAACCGATAAAGCTGGCGACAAATTTATTCGCCGGGGTGTCGTACAGCTCCAGCGGTGTGCCCACTTGTTGAATAACGCCATGATTAAGCACCACGATGCGATCGGCGAGCGTCATCGCTTCGACCTGATCGTGGGTGACGTAGACAATGGTGTTATTCATCTGCTGATGCAGTTTCTTAATTTCCACCCGCATCTGTCCGCGCAGTTGCGCATCAAGGTTCGACAGCGGTTCATCAAACAGAAACACCTGCGGTTGACGAACAATCGCCCTCCCCATGGCCACGCGCTGCCGCTGACCGCCGGAGAGCTCTTTTGGCCGTCGATCCAGCAAATGGCTGAGGCTGAGAATTTCCGCTGCCCGCCGTACCTTTTCGTCGATTTCGGCCCGCGGCCGCTTCTTAATTTCCAGGCTAAACCCCATATTGCGCGCCACGGTCAGGTGGGGATAAAGCGCATAGCTCTGAAACACCATCGAAATATCGCGATCTTTTGGCGGGACATCATTCATCAGCTTATTACCGATACGGATATCACCGCTGCTTGCCAGCTCCAGGCCAGCAATGGTGCGCAGTAACGTCGATTTTCCGCAGCCGGACGGACCGACCAGCACCACAAACTCACCATCCTGAATGGTGAGATTGATATCGCGTAAAACCTCGACGTTGCCATAGCATTTGTCGATTTGCGCCAGCGTAATTGCGGCCATTATTTACCCCTTAACCGCCCCTGCGGTGAGTCCCTGAACCAAATAGCGTTGAATAAAGGCAAAAAACAGACAGGCCGGGATCAGCGCCAGCACTGCCGCAGCCATCATGTCGCCCCAGGAAACCGCAAACTTAGAGACGAAGCTGAGCAACCCGACGGGGAAGGTCATCACCTCGTTCTTATTGATTAACATCAGAGAGAACAACAGTTCGCTCCAGGCCGCGGTAAAGACAAAACCCAGCGTTGCCGCCATACCCGGCAACGTGAGTGGCATCAGCACACGATACAGCGCCTGAAAGCGGGTACATCCTTCCAGCATCGCCGACTCTTCAAGATCTTTCGGAATAGCATCGAAAAACGACTGCATTAAAAACGTGGCGAAAGGAACATTAAACGCCGTATAGATGAGGATTAAGCCGGACAGGCTATTGGTGAGCCCGAGCGGCGCCATAACGCGATAAATCGGCGCAATAATCATCACCAGCGGGAACATCTGGGTGAACAGCAGCAGCGCGGCGATGATCATTTTGCTGCGAAACTGAAAACGCGAAAACGCATAGCCAGCAGCGGCGGAGATCAACGTGGTCAGCAGCGCTGTCGCCAGCGAAACGATCAGGCTATTGCTGAAAAACGTCGGAAAATCACTCTCCGTGAGCACCTTCCTGAAGTGGCTCAGCGTCAGACCGCTCGGCAGCAGGGTCACTCCCTGACTGAACAACAGTGGATCCGGGGTGACGGCAATTTTGATGATCCAGTAAAGTGGAAACAGAGCGAACAGCAGATATGCGGCAATGCTGAGGCGATGTCCGATGAGCGGTAACAGGCGCATGATTTCTCCTTACTTCAACAGTTGATGACGAATACGCAGCAATACCAGCGCATAGACGGTCATCAGCAGTAGCAGAAACACAGCCATCGCCGAGGCGTAGCCAAAATCAAGTTTGCGATAGGCAGTGGTAAAGATGTAGCTCGATAAAATGGCGGTGGAGCCCGCAGGTCCGCCATCGGTCATCACGACGATCAGGTCGGCAAAGTTGGCAATCCAGATAGTGCGCAGCATCACGGTGATGGCAATCATCGGCGCGAGGAACGGCAGCGTTACGCGACGAAACTGCTGCCAGCCGCTGGCCCCGTCCATTGCCGCCGCTTCATACAAATCTTGTGGAATAGATTGCAGCGCGGCCAGCAGGGTGATGGCAAAAAATGGAATACCGAACCAGACGTTGGCGATCACTGGCCCCCACATTGCCAGTTGCGGATCGGACAAAATGTTGTAGGGCTGGCTCAGGATGCCTGAATCGCTTAACCACTGCGGCAACGGCCCGACCACCGGATTGAACAACCATGACCATGTCAGCCCGGAGAGAAACGCCGGCACGGCCCAGGGCAAGAACACCAGCGCCTGCACCCAGCGCCGAAAGCGAAACTCGCGATTGAGCAACAGCGCCAGTAGCAGCCCGAAAAAGAACTGCAACAGTAGCGAGCTCAGCGTCCAGTTGAGGGTGTGACCAAGCGCTTTAAAAAAGCGCCGGTCATCGAGCATGGCGGAAAAGTTATCCCAGCCAACCCAACCGTTCTCCATCGGGTTAAGCAAGTTCATGCTCTGAAATGCATAGGAAATACCGATCGCCATAGGGACAAAAATAAATACGGCGATCAGTACCAGCCCCGGCGACAGATAGCACCAGGGCTCCAGCATTCTCGCCCATCGCTGGCGACGAGAACGCATGTTGCTGGCCGGCAATGACGTATCAAGCATCAGCATCGTTCCTCATGAAGGCCATTATTTCTGCGCAGCAAGCCATGCTTTCTGCTCTTTCGTGAGGTATTTCGCCCACGCCTTCACCATCGTTGCGGTGTCGTTCTCTCCCAGCAGAGTCTCCTGCGAGCTTTCTTTGACGATCACCGAGTTGAAATATCCCCAGCCTTTCAGATGGGTAGGCATGGTCAACGGCACATAATTCGGATCGTTCAGTTCTTTAAACCAACCGGAAAACTGGGGGGTTTTATAGAAGGGGTCCTGTTCAGCACCCTGATAAATGGGCAACGTGCCGACAAATTTCGCCCACGCCAGATTGTTCGTTTTATTACTGAGGAAGGCGATCAACGGCCAGGCGAGATCGTTCTGCTTGCCTTGTCTGAACATCGCCCATCCGGTGTAGCCAATCGTCGGGAAGGCTTTGCCCGATGGACCTACCGGCATTGGCGCGACGGCGAAATCATCTGCTGGCATGCTATTTTTGATGGCGATCAGCGCATCGGGATCTTGATCCAGCATGGCGCACTTGCTGGAATAGAAACCGGAGACGATCTCATTGAATCCCCAGTTAATACTGTCTTTTGGCGCCCCGCCTTGCTGATACATATCCACCAGAAGCTGTGCGCCTTTAATCGCCCCAGGCTGCGTTAACGTGCTGTTGCCCTCTTTATCAAAAAACGCCGGCGAGCCGTTCATGGCCGTCATAAACATCATCCAGGCGTTGGTGCCGCCGACGCCGCCGCGCAGACAGTAACCGCTGATGCCGTGACCTAACGCGCTGATCCGTTTCGCATCGCTGGCAAACTCTTCCAGGGTTTTCGGCGGCTCGGTCAGACCCGCCTCTCTGAACAGTTTCTTATTCCAGAACAGCGCCCGCATATAGAAGCCATAAGGGATCATGGTGGCCTTGCCGTTAGCGGCACGCGCCATCGCTAAGGTTTTAGCGGTAAGTTGTCCCGTGCCTTCCCAGCTTTTCATCCGTGGTTCAAGGTCCTCAAGCATGTTGTTGCTGGCGTAGAGGCCCTGCCAGGTATCAGGCATCTCCACCACATCCGGGATCTGACCGCTCTGTAACATCGTCCCGAGTTTCTCGAAAGCCTGCCCCCAGGGAAGCGAAATCAATTCGATTTCCGTACCAGGATGTTGCGCCTTATATTCATTGAGCATTTTCTGCAACAGCTCGGTACGCGGTGGGCTGGTGATCACTTCCACCACCGTCAGTTTGGCGGCCATGCTATTCAACGCCATGGTCAGTCCGGTTGCCAGAATCAGCGCTCTCAGCGTGAAGGGATGTGTCATTGCATTCTCTCCAGGGTGGTTTATGCGTGCGTTGCGGCGGTGAGGGCCTGTTGTAGATCGGCCCACAGATCCGCGGTATCTTCGAGACCGACTGAAATGCGGATCAGGCGGGGGGAAACGGCAAAATCAACAGCGGAATTAAACGCGCTGTCCTGATTGATAACGGAAATGGCCGGCATCACCAGGCTCTCAAATCCGCCCCAGCTCACCCCCATATGGAACAGTTGCAGGGCGTTGCACAGTTTCGGGATATCAATAGATTCCGCCACGGCAAATGAAAACAGCCCACTGTAGCCGCTCAGGGATGACCACGACAGCGGTTGCAGTCCGGGGTGATAAACCGCGGTCACCTGCGGGTGGGCCTGGAGATTTTTCGCCAGCGTCAGCGCGCTGCGATGATGTTGCTGCATGCGCAGCGGCAGGGTACGTAATCCGCGCAGTAGCAATGACGCTTCCTGGGCAGACAGTTTTCCCCCGAGATACGGGCTGATGTGGCGACTGATATTGGCGATGTGCTGCCGACTGGAAATCACCAGCCCCGCAACCACATCGCTATGGCCGCTGATGTATTTCGAGGCCGAATGCACCACGATATCGATCCCGCAGGCCAGAGGCTGCTGGAACAGCGGCGAAGCCCAGCTGTTATCAATAATGGTGGTCACCCCGGCGTCACGCGCCAGAGCAGAGAGTTGCTTAAGATTTTGTTCGCTCATCACCCAGCTTGCTGGGCTTTCCAGGTATAACAGACTGGCACCAGGTAACGCCGTGCGTATTGCCTCAGGATCGCCGCCATCAACAAACTCGGTGTCGATTCCAAAACGATGGCAGAAGCCGCGCAGGAAACGGTAAGTGTCAGGATAGACATGATTAATACAAACCACCTTTGCGCCAGGCGAGACAACGCTCAGAATCGCGTTGCTGATGGCCGCCATACCACTGCTAAACGCCAGACAGGCTTCACCGCCCTCCAGCGCCGCCACTTTATCCTGTAGCGCGACTACCGTCGGGTTATCGACGCGGGAGTAGAGTGGTTGATCGTTCTCGCCACGGAAACGCGCGATCATGCTGTCATAATCGCTGAAGGTGAAGAGCGATGATTGGTAAATCGGTGGGGATACAGCCCCTTTTTCATGGCGCAGATCATGGGTAAGCAGGGTTTGCTTCTCAAGCGGTTTAGCGTTTGGCATTAATCACATCCTTCATGTCGCGTTCAGTGATATCAAGAATCTGGTGGCAAATAGCCCGTGCCCCTTCGCTGTCGCGCTGACGAATGGCGTTGAAGAGCTCACGGTGCAGGGGTAAGGAGTCAGCAAACAGCGCCTGTTCAGGCGGCGACTCAAAAAAGGCGTGTAGCGAGTCGTAGACGCCGTTCAGCATCTGAAGCAGTAATGGGTTACCGGAGGCGCGATAAATGCTGGCGTGAAAGGCCCAGTCTTCCGCGCCCGCAGAACCGACCGCCATGTGTACGCGTTCCACCTCATCCAGCCGCCGCTCAATCTCGGCAAGATCCTCTGCGGTGGCGCGCTGAGCCGCCAGCACGCAGGATTCCGATTCGATAATACGGCGCACTTCCAGGGCGTGGAGCATATTGGTCGAGTCGTTTTTAAAGCGCAGTGAGAGAAAGCTATCGTTGATGCCAATATCCACCTGCAGGAAGGTACCGCTGCCTTTTTTGCGCAGGATAATTCCCAGCGCTTCCCAGCGTTTAAGCGCTTCACGTACCGTGTTGCGGCTTACGCCTAATTTCTCCGCCAGAATCCGTTCAGGCGGTAAACGGCTGCCAGTCTGGATGCCAGATTGCGCGATATAACGCGTCAACGCATCGAGAATCAACGTATCGCTCTGCGGTGTGGAAATAGGAGAAAGCGCTGCTGATGTGTTCATCGCCCTGCCTTAATTGGTCCAACATCTCTACCAATAGTTAAAGCAATAAGCAGGCCATATTTTTTATCATTGAATTTAAATGAGTTTTTTTATTCTGGATGATGAGTCTGGTTGTTTGTGGTGCAAATTAATCGGTTTTGCACCAGCGCAGATCCCGGCAAATGAGCGATTAACAGAGAAGCGTATGCCTGGCGCAGGCGACAGGGGAACAAGCGCGGCAATAATGGCCGCAACACGGATTAACGAGCCCGTCACGCGCAAACATCCGCGGGCCTGAGAGTGCACAACGGATGCGGCCTCGTACACCGGAACGGCGGTGCCGACATATAAACGACCGCCGCTATAAAGATGAGACGGTTTGGTGCTACATGTAATGTTCAAACTGCCATGCAGCAACGGCCACCAGTACGAATAAGACAGCAAGGATAACGCCAGGCATCCGGCGGCGAGTATAGAACGCAATCCAGGCAGAGACGCCAATCAACGTCAAGGTCACCGGCCAACAGGCAATGGCGGTAAGGTAAGCAACTATCAGATAATCCTTAATCAAAACGCGCTCCTTTGATGGTTTTCCCGCCGTTTGGATCGCGGGATATGGTGATGGTACACCATCGCGCTAACGCGTTCCTTTATCTCTCCGTTAAATCAGTGCATCTGTACACCTTCTTGTGTATACCCGTCATACTTCAGAGGGTATGTGCGTTGACAATAACGCGGCCCATTTCTGGATCTCATCCCACAAGGTCCGTCAGGCGCTATTCAAAATGACTCATTGTCTTATTCTGCGACTCGAATTATTTAGGGTATAGATTACCCGTCTTCTCTGTTCATTAAAATAGAACGCGTTTATTTTTATGCTAACGACAGCTACAGGCCTCTTATATATATTGATATCAAATGGTGTTATTGGTGAGGCAGACCAATGATTGTTTAATATTACTCACTCTGGAGAATGAGATGAAAACATATGATAAGTTAACCTATGATTTTGATATCGCGTTAAAAAAACATGCTCCACGTGCTCAGCAGGTCAATATTTGCCTGGCGGAACATCCCGAAATATCGGGTAATGAACAACGTTCGTCAGAAGAACATATTCGTTTTTTAACAACGCTTGGGCTTACGGTTGAAAAAAACTATTGTGATATTCCCTATGCCTATTTCGCACATGTCGTTAAGAAGGCGAATGCTCAATATAAAATGGCAATTATTGCCGAATATGATGCTTTACCGGATATTGGTCATGCCTGCGGACACTGCGCCAGTGGGTCCATTTCATTACTCGCCGCTGCCGGGCTAAAAGAAATTGAGGAGGCGTTAGATGTAGATATCGATATCATCGGCACACCTGATGAAGAATACACTGGTCAGAAAGTCCCCATGGTTGCAAAAGGTATTTTCGATAAATACGATTTTGCCATGATGATCCACATGGGCAGCGGCGTTTCAACGGCAAATTATCAGATTGTTTCGCTTAGCGCTTTCCGCGTTCGTTATCGTGGAGTCAGTTCTCATGCCGCCGCCGCGCCATTTCTCGGCAAAAATGCCCTTGATGCGGCAACACTGTTGATGACTTCCTGCGGACTCCTCCGCCAGCAACTGCGGCCTGGGACGATCATGTCTTATTATGTGGTTAACGGCGGTACCGTCAGCAACTCAATTCCAGACTTTTGCGAACTTGAGTTTATATTACGACACGATCGTAAATCGTATTTACAGGAAATAAAAACAAAAGTTCTTAATTGCATTAAGGGCGCCGCCATAATGACGGATACGCAATATGAAATTGAATTTGTAGGCAATGAATTTGCGGACATGCCGTATTTAAAAACGGGTACTGATACAGTGTGTGAAGTCTTTAATGAACTGGGTATAAAAAACGAACCGACTATCCCGATCACCATTTCTACCGATATTGGTAATGTCGGCTATGCCTGTCCTTCCATGCACCCCATTCTGGCCGTTTGTGAGCAAAACTATCCATTACATACCAAAGAACTGGCGGCCGAAATGATTAAACCGACTATCAATACCACTATTGAAAATGGTGGGAAAGTATTAGGGCATACTTTCCTGAAATTTATTACCGAAAAAGAACGTTTCACCACTATTCGTGCTGATTTTACGCTGGCAGTGACCGCCTAAAAGAAGATTGCAGCTAATCAATGGTAGAGACTATTACAATGAAACTTAAAGATATTATTAGGTTAATAGTATTAGGTATGTGTGGCGGAACTATTTATCTCCTGCCCTATATGAAGTATTATTTTTTTAACCAAATGGTAGAAAACACTGGAACATCCGGGCAAGCATTAGGTTATCTTGTCACCATATTTGCTGTAGCCTGCCTTTTCCTGTTACTTCCAGGTGGCATTCTGGCCGATCGTCTATCGAGTAAAAAGTGTATTTTCTGGTCACTTATTAGTACCACGCTATTAACGATAGTTTATGCATTTACCTATCGCTCCTATACATTTTCATTGATCATCTGGTTCCTGCTGGCTTTTAGTTCAATTTTCCTCGCCTGGCCGGCGATCATGAAAACCGTGCGCACGATTGGTGGAGAAAGGACCAGCACGGCATATAGCATTTACTATGCTTCTAATGGTTTGACTGGCGCGCTGGCGGGATATATCACAATCAAGGTTTATGGGATGCTCGCTGCCAGCGATGCAGCAACCGGATTCTTCTGGAGTATTATGGTTTCTGCTATCGCTAATGCCGCAGTAGCCTTCTTGTTGTTATATCTGTTGCGCGATATCAAAGAGACCATTGAGGGTAAAGGCGGCAAGCTACCAACATTACAAGACTCCTATTCAGTCATGAAGATGCCTGTAATCTGGCTAATTGCTATCGTGATGTTTTGTACCTATTCACTTTACGTGGGGATCACGTTCTTTACGCCTTATCTGACATCCGCCTTTGGTATCAGTGATGAAGTTTCCGGCACGCTCTCATTGGTACGCTCTTATATTTTTATGTCGCTCACGCCGCTCACCGGTATTATTGCCGATCGCTGGATGAAATCGACGTTAAAATGGTTCACGATCGCAGGTCCTGTCGCTATTGTTTGCCTGATCGCGGTTATTGCAATCGGTGATGATGCAGGCATGATAGTACCGGTAATGCTGTTGACGATGGTCGCAGCATTTTTCGTTTGTACCTTATATGCATCAATGTTCTCAATTATGTCGGAGTGCAAAATTCCGTTGTCGATCGCCGGTACGGCAATCGGGCTGGTATCGATTTTCTCCTATACACCGGATATCATTATCCAACCGCTCTTTGGCTATTTTGTTGATAATAAACAGTATTCATATATTTTCATTTCCCTTGCGGTGATGGGTATGTTGTCGCTCATGTCCTGTCTTCTGTTGTTGCGTCGCAAATCCCAGGAATTTCCTGAGGTCGTGACTCGCTAATCGCATAAAATAGTGAATAGCTCAGATAGTGCTCTTCCAGGTTGACGTTTATTCCAGAAATACGCGAAAAGCGCTGTCGTCTCAAGGACAAGTGGAGAAGGAAATGAAAACCAACCAGATTCAATATTTCTTAGCCATTATCGATCACGGAGGGATCCGGGCGGCAGCAAGATCATTAGCGATTTCGCAAAGTGCAGTCACAAAAGCGCTCTCAGAGCTTGAAGAAAAATGTGGTAGCCAATTAATCGTACGCCAGACCAGGGGAGGGATTAAATTAACCAATACGGCCAAACGTATTGAGCCCTATTTTCGCTCAATCCAGGCCAATATGAATTGGGCAAAGGCTGCGATTGATAATACCAAAACCGGCGATTATGGGGTATTGCGTGTTGGCGTCACACCCCTTATCGCCACCACGGTGCTCGACGAAGCTTATAAATGGTTTCGTTCGCGCTTTAGTCACGTTCAACTCCAGTTCACCGATGGCCTGCTCAGCAACATCACGCCAGCATTAAAATCCAGCAAAATGGATTACGCCATTGCGCTGCTGATGGAAGACTGGTTCTGGGATCAGGATCAAATAGCCGTTGAAGAACTCTTTAGCCTTCCGCAGGGATTTGTCGCACGAGAAAATCATCCTATATTCCAGTCCCGGGATCCTAAGATGACATTAAGCCATTATGAATGGCTGATAACCATTGACTCCTTCGAAGAAGCCGATAGTTTTATTAGTCAATGTATTGTCAATCAGGGGATTGAAAAACCTCTTTCAGTTATGCTGGTCGATACATTGATATGCTACAAACTATTGCAGAGTACAGATTGTATTGCCGTCGTACCGAAGGCGCTTTTTCAAAACGCCCCGGGATTCGTCCGTATGCGAGCGTTAGATTTATACCAGTCAGCGCCGTGTTTTTCCCTGCCAAACCTAAAACTGGTCCTCCTTCGTTCACCCGCTAAACCCGTAAACCATGCTGGTGAATTTTTAATTCACTGTATTATTTCTACAATAAAGGCGCGTTTTAATCCTGTGTAAATAATGCCGTTGTACTCCACCAGATTGACAGGCAGCACCGGGAAAAATCAGAGAAACCACGCCGATAAACTGACAGCGGCGCAACAAGCCTGACTCTGGCCGCTGTCACAGCAGATTGATAGCATAGAAATTTATCATTTCAACTGGCATTCTTTGCTGATTTCATTCTCAATATCGCGTTCTTTCGAATGTTCCACAAGTCTCTTAAATTTACGTTTAAGCTCAATACCGGACGACGTACAGTTTTTGGCGTCGGCAAGTCGTACAGCAGCACTGTATGCGTTATAGCATTGGTCAACATCTGAAACGTTCTTTTTACATTTACTAAAAATAATAAAAGTACTGTCGGGATGTTGTAACATTTCTTCTATTTCAGTATTAGTTTGCGCCTCACGGAGTATTTGGGGGAGAAACAAAACTGTAGCAATCACTATCAGTACTGCGCCAGTAGCCGCCATTAATTTAAATGCCAAACTGATTCTCCCATTAACGCAATATTTGTTTACGGTTAACCGTCACATGGACGTGTTCGTCACTCAAGCTCTTTCTGGCAAATGGCTATCATCGATGAAATGGCTTTATGCACATCGGGAGCATTGGGGGCATAATAAAAGTTCACACTGGTTTGTTTTCCGCCAAAGGATGAGATATCAACCCACGCCACATCTTCATCGTTAGCGTCCTGTAAATCGTAACGATCCGTTCCACCTGGCAAAGGATCATCCCTCATTAGCGACAGTTTCTGCGAGAGCGCCGCTGAGTACAGGCAATTTTCTACAGAGTGCTTTTGTCCTGTGAAATACACTGTTTTCAATTCCGGATGAATTCCAACGCGACCGGGATCCACGCAGCCACACAACATGATGGCCAGGATGCTTATAACAGCTTTATTCATCTACATAAATCTCCTTTGAATAAATGCCGCTCATACTAAACGCACATTCTTATACGTTACGTCAATAATATCCTGACACGGATTATTTTTTTGAACGGAAATACGACTGCCAGCCAGAGAAAAGCCGCCACCATAGTGGCTGGTGAAGGTTACAGCATTATCCGTAAAACAACCTAAGAGCCTGGCCCATTAGGACTATTTTGCTTGTCATTTTGAACCTGGGCAGTGCTCAGAATCCTCACGTACTACCTGTACGCTCCGGTTCTTCCGCGCTGGCCGTGTTCAAACTGGCTGCGCCAATAACGCCTGGTGGGATAGGCTCTAAACCAGGGTTATTTTTTCCCTCAGGTTGGAAGTGGTGGCTAATTGTCCATCAACGGTAATCACAATAGCGTCCATCCCCTCTATTTTATTGACCGTTTGTAAAATAGTTTTCGCATCCAGGCCAAATAGCTTCGTCGTGTAAACATCACAATCTATTGATTTATCAGAGATAATGGTTAAAGAAGCAATATTATTCTCCACTGGATAGCCGCTGCGGCTGTCAAAAATATGGTGGTATTTATTACCTTCGTGCTCAAAGGTCCTTTCATAGATCCCTGAAGTCACTACCGACTGATTTCTTACCTTGATCTTTGCAACACAGTGGCCTCTTGGCAGAAAGGGATTCTGTATCCCGACATCCCAATAGGGGCTTTTTTTAGGTGATTCTCCATAAACAAGCACATTACCGCCAATATCAATCATGGCGGAAACAGGATCTTTTTCTTTGAAGAAATCCATGATCTTATCGCTGAAATACCCTTTCGCGATGGCCCCCAAATCTATTTCAAGGCCCTCTTTGGCAAAAAACACCGATTTTTGCTCATCATCCAGGATGATATCGGCAGGATCCAGGCGCGTCAGAACCCGGTGGATCTCATGCTGGCTCGGGACGCTTGCTTCAGCAAAGCCAATCCGCCAAAGCTTAACCAGGGGGCCAATAGCAATGTTCAAAAAACTATTGGGTTCCAGACTATGATCTCTCCCTGTCTTGATCAATTCATACAAATCCGGATCCACAACGACCGGCTCTTTGGCCGCTGTGATTTTCAACGCAGACAATTGAGACAATTCGCTGTTGGCGCTAAAGACGTGCTCGTAATGCTTTAACATGTCACACGCCACTGCTAGCCACTTCTCAGCCTGATCCCCCTTAAAATAAAGGTGAATCCGGGTTCCCATAAGACCGATCGCTTTATTGGCCTCTGTCATGCATTCTCCTTCTCACGACGTGAGTATTGGGCGGTATCTTTATAACGCAGAAATGAATCAAGCAGATCCATATCAATCGCCGACAGTTCCCTGTTGCGGTTATGCGCGATGAAGTAATCTATGTTCAACTGGTCAACGGGCAGTTCATAGATATTATATTGTGAGGGGGAGGGTTCTATGGCCACACTTTCAGGGACAAAAGTAAGGCCCATACCGGCCATAGCAAGATTTTTCACCGTGGCTATTTCACTGCTTTCGACAATGATATTGGCCTTTATTTTATAAATACCCAGCAGGTGATCGATCTGCATTCTGATGGCCGATCCCTTAGACGTTAACACAAGCTTCTGTCTCAATAGGTCCTCTATGGCAATACTCCCTTCCGCAAGAGTGGCGGTCTCTTCCTGATAAAGCTCGCTGGAGCTGGGGATCACGGCATAATACCGATGCTTCCCCCAGGAAACGGCGCAAACAGCGGGAGCAAGACGACTTGAGTTTTGTCCAATCCAAAAGTCCACTTCACTCTTTAACAGCCTTTTCTCATTGTTTTCTGGTATATCTTCCACCAGCTCGATTTGACATTCGGGATAGAGGGCCAGAAATTTCGGCAAAAAAAGCGGGATCAGGTAAGTGCCGATACTGGGTAAGATACCGATTTTTATCGTCGTCTTCCCCCTGTCCGTTATCACATTGATTTGCCTGCGCATATTGGAGTAAATCGTTTCGAGTGAACCGAGATAGTCATAATAAATCTTACCCTGCTCAGTTAAACGATAAGGCAGTTCATGGCGGTTGATAATCTGACAATTCAGTTCTGCTTCAATCCGTTTAATGACCTGAGTTAAATAAGGTTGGGATATATAGAGGGACTCGGCAGCCTTGCTGTAGTTGCTGAACTTAAGCAAAGCATCTATATAACATAAGGCACTTTGATTCTTATATTTTAACATTTTCTTCCCCTCCGGGCCCTTTACCCCAACATTATAACAAATTACTTATCATGTACTAATGAAGAGTTATTAGATAGCTTTTGTATACTGTGTTAAAACAATACCAGGATATTTTTTATGGTTATTACAGCACAGGAAACCTTTAATATGAACTACTTAGCAATTGTTGGCACCAATTCTAGTGTGTCAACAAACCGCATGTTGCTGCAATTTATGAAAGAACATTTTAAAGAAGAGGCGCGGATAGAACTCTGTGAAATCAAAGATCTTCCGGCATTTTATGAAGCCGAAGATGAGCAGATTCCTCAGGAAGTGGAAGCCTTGTCCGTTAAAATCCGTCAGGCTGATGGTGTGATCATCGCTACCCCCGAGTATGACCATACCATCACCGCAGCCTTAAAGAGCGCATTAGAATGGATCAGTTATACCAGTCAGGCGCTCACGGATAAGCCCGTCTTGATAGTGGGGGCTTCCCATGGCGCTCTCGGCTCGTCCCGCGCTCAGGCCCATCTTCGTCAAATTCTTGATTCCCCTGAATTATCCGCTCGACTTATGCCTGCCAGCGAATTCCTGTTAGGAAAATCACAAAGCGCCTTTGATGCAGGAGGCATTTTAATCAATAAAGCCAAGTTAGCTGAACTCGATGAGATTTTTAGAGAGTTTGTTCTGTTTACCGAACTTATTACAAAATTGTTATCAGACAGGTCAGTAATCAAAAAAGACAAAAAATTCGCCTGGCAAACTCAGGGGGCATAAGAGAAATGAAATTTACTGCAATTGTTGGAACCACGTCGCCAAAGTCCTATAACCGAATGCTGCTTCAGTTTATGAAAGCGCATTTTAAAGACAAAGCTGAAATTGAGCTGTTAGAAATCAACGAAGTCCCGATGTTTAACCAGGACTGCCCGTCTAACAATCCACAGCTCCTGGAGATTAATGAAAAAATAGTGGCAAGCGATGGCGTCATTATTGCCACACCAGAATATAACCACTCCATTCCTTCCAGCCTGAAAAGCGTTCTGGAATGGTTAAGCTACGAACTTCATCCTCTGGATAACAAGCCGGTTATGATTCTGGGCGCGTCGATCGATTATCAAGGCTCTTCTCGCGCTCAGTTGCACCTTCGGCAGATACTCGATGCGCCCGGGGTCAATGCCAATGTGATGCCTGGCTACGAATTCTTGCTGGGTAATGCCAATACGGCCTTTGACGAGAAGGGTCAGTTGAACAACGAAGGAACTATCGACTTTCTGGAAATCTGCTTCCTGAGATTCATGCGTTTTGCCAAAATCTCGAATCAATTAAATGAAGAAGAAGATTTTTCTTTCGTCCCTGGCACCTATGAAGTACATGCATCAGGCCATGGAGGCGCCCTTCCCATGAAGGTCTCCTTCAGTGAAAAGAAAATCGAAAGCATTTATATTGACACCGCCGGTGAGACAGAAGGTCTGGCTGACGTCGTGTTTGTGAGAATTCCTGACAAGATAATCGAGGGTCAGACCCTGAATGTGGATGCGCTCTCTGGCGCATCAGAGACAAGTCACGCTGTAATTGATGGTGTTGCCAAAGCCGTTAAACTGGCCGGTGTGAACCCTGACATCTTAAAGAAACGGCCAAAACCAGCCAGCAGTTTGAACCGTAGCGATGAAGAGTACACCTGTGATGTGGTTGTCGTTGGCGGAGGTGGCGCTGGCTTAAGCGCGGCGGCAACCGTCTTACAACAAGGCAAGCGTGCCATCGTTCTTGAAAAATACCCCGCGGTTGGCGGCAACACGATTCGTAGCGGTGGTCCAGTCAATGCTGCAGACCCTGAGTGGCAGAAGACATTTCAGGAAAATCCGGGCGAAAGACATACTATCGAGGCGCTGTTAAACACCGATGAACGTGATATTCACCAGGAGTATCTGGCTGATTTCAGAGCGCTGAAAGCCGAATTTGCTGCCTACCAGGCGCAATTTGGCGATAACAAAGGCTTTCTGTTTGACTCTCCGCTGCTGCACAGAATGCAGACTTACTTCGGTGGCAAGCGTACTGATCTTCAGGGAAACAGCATCTACGGCCAATACGACCTGGTTAAGATCCTGACCGACAGAGCCTTAGAGAGCGTTAAATGGCTTGAAGATATTGGTGTTGAATATAACAAAGAGATCGTTTTCGCTCCTGTTGGCGCACTATGGCGTCGAGGTCATAAACCGGTCAAAAAATATGGTACCGCCTTTATTCTGGCATTAAGCAAATACATTGAAGAGATGTCTGGCACCATTATTACCGATAGTCCGGCAAAAGAATTTCTCATCGAAAAGGGTGAAATTAAAGGGATTATCGCGACAGGTGTAAACGGACAAAAAATTACCGTTCATGCTAAAGCGGTGATTCTGGCCAGCGGTGGTTTTGGTGCAAATACCAGGATGCTGAAACAGTACAACACCTACTGGAGCCATATTGCTGACGACATCAAGACAACCAATTCCTACGCGATGACAGGTGACGGTATCCTTCTGGGTCAGTCAGTGGGCGCAGCCTTAACCGGCATGGGCTTCACCCAAATGATGCCGGTGGCCGACCCGAATACAGGCGAGCTCTTCAGTGGCCTTCAGGTACCACCAGAGAACTTCGTCATTGTAAATAAAGAGGGGAAACGTTTCATCAATGAATTTGCCGGGCGAGATGTTTTAACCAAAGCCGCACTGGCTGAAGGCGGCCTTTTCTATCTGATTGCTGATGATGAGATCAAGAAAACGGCTGCGAATACCAGTCAGGAGAAAATTGATCGCCAGGTTGAAGCCGGTACGCTCTTTAGGGCAGATACGCTGGAAGAACTGGCGCTTAATGTCGGCATGAACCCGGATGTACTCGTGGATACCATCAACAAATACAATCGCTATGTTGAAGCTGGTGAAGATCCTGAATTCCACAAAGATACGTTTAGCTTAAAGGTAGAAAAAGCGCCGTTCTATGCCACACCGAGGCAACCTGCTGTTCACCATACCATGGGCGGCCTGAAGATTGATGCCGCCACCAGGGTTCTGGATGAACACAACCAACCGATTAAGAACCTCTATGCTGCCGGCGAAGTCGCAGGGGGTATCCACGCCGGTAACCGCCTCGGTGGTAATGCACTGACTGACATTTTTACTTTTGGCCGAATTGCAGGCCAGACAGCGCTTGCAGAAATGAACTGATTTAGCGTGGGGTCGTCGTTAACCGGAGAGATTAACCCAACGTGGGTTAATCTCTTTTTAATGCGAAACATGAAAATATCCACCATATAACTGTGGATTTAGCAGACGAGAGTTGATGTGGTGATAATGAAAGAGTGACGATGCAACCCAATCACCTGACAGATCACGTGATGAAAATTGACTCAATATTTTGATGAAGATGTCCCGAATATGTCCCACAAGGAAAAACCAGCAGTTGGAGGAAGTTGATAAGTAGTTGTTTCTTAATGGTACGCCCTACAGGGTTCGAACCTGTGACCTACGGCTTAGAAGGCCGTTGCTCTATCCAGCTGAGCTAAGGGCGCATTGAGAAGTGGCAACTTCATGATATGCAATCGCCGGAATTATACGGTCCACGTCTGGTGAGTCAATGTATTTTGCCGTGAACCCCCGGTTGCCTGCGTAACCTGCCTGATTATACGGCGAAAGGCGTATAAAGTTTGTCCAACTCCATGTTTCTGCACGTTAACTTTAATTCTGTCTTAATGCGCTTTTTTTGTCCCTGTGACGATGCGGATAAAAACATTATTCATCACTCATTATGCCAAAGGAAGATAAAATCTTAAACGAAGACTGACAGCGAGGCTGGCTTCTGACAAAATATCGTCATCCCCCTTTCGTAAAGATACAGATGGAATCCTCTCTCTGATGGCAGCAAAAATTATTGACGGTAAAACGATTGCGCAGCAGGTACGCTCTGAAGTTGCGGAAAAAGTAAAGGCTCGCGTTGCGGCCGGAAAACGCGCACCAGGATTAGCCGTCGTACTGGTCGGCAGCAACCCGGCATCGCAGATTTATGTCGGCAGCAAGCGCAAAGCGTGTGAAGAGGTCGGCTTCGTCTCCCGCTCATACGATCTCCCGGAAACCACCAGTGAAGCAGAGTTACTGGAACTTATTGACACACTGAATGCCGATAACACTATTGATGGCATTCTGGTCCAGCTACCGCTCCCCGCCGGCATTGACAATGTCAAAGTTCTGGAACGCATTTCACCAGACAAAGACGTCGACGGTTTCCATCCTTATAACGTCGGCCGCCTGTGCCAGCGGGCGCCGCGCCTGCGTCCGTGCACCCCGCGCGGCATCGTCACCCTGCTTGAACGTTACAACATCGATACCTACGGTCTGAACGCGGTGGTCATAGGCGCATCCAACATCGTCGGACGCCCGATGAGTATGGAACTTCTGCTGGCGGGCTGCACCACTACCGTCACCCACCGCTTTACTAAAAACCTGCGTCATCATGTCGAACACGCCGACTTGCTGATCGTCGCCGTGGGCAAACCCGGCTTTATCCCGGGTGAGTGGATCAAAGAAGGCGCGATCGTGGTAGATGTCGGGATTAACCGACTGGAAAACGGCAAAGTGGTTGGCGATGTGGTTTATGAAGACGCCGCCGCACGCGCATCATACATCACGCCGGTCCCCGGCGGCGTTGGTCCGATGACCGTTGCCACTCTCATTCAGAACACGCTGCAGGCGTGCGAAGAGTACCACGATATTCAGGAGGCCTGAGATGGCGAATTTTTCTTTAGGCAAGCACCCGCACGTTGAACTGTGCGATCTGCTGAAGCTGGAAGGCTGGAGCGAAAGCGGCGCGCAGGCGAAAATCGCCATTGCTGACGGTCTGGTCAAAGTCGACGGCGCGGTAGAAACCCGCAAACGCTGTAAAATCATCGCCGGGCAAACGGTCAGTTTTGAAGGTCAGAGCGTTACCGTTACCGCGTAAAAGCACTGGCGCCGCAACCCGGCGCCTTAACAATTATCCCCGTCCGACAAACGGCATTTTGTTCGCCATAATCGTCAGCTCCAGCACATTTGTCGTTGGCGGCAATGCCGCAATCATCTGAATCGCCGCCGCAACGTCAGCCACATCCATCATCGCCTCGGCCGCAATTGTCCCGTCTGCCTGATAAACGCCTTTACGCATTCGTGCAGATAGCTGCGTTTCGGCGTTGCCGACGTTAATCTGCCCACAGGCGATATTAAATTGTCGGCAATCGAGCGCGATGGATTTAGTCAGCCCGGTAATCGCGTGCTTCGAGGCGGTATAGGGTGCGCTGTACAGGCGTGGCGTAGTTGCAGAAATGGAGGCGTTATTAATAATACGTCCGCCCATCGGCTGCTGCTGTTTCATGATCTTGATAGCTTCTTTGGCGCAGAGGAAACTGGCATGCACGTTAAGATTAAATACCCGCTGCCACTCTTCAAACGGGATCTCTTCAATCGATTTAGCAGGGCTATTATTGCCTGCATTATTAAACAGCAGATCCAGACGGCCAAAATGTCGGCTGATACGCTGAAAAAGCGCCTCTACCTGCTGAGGGTCGGTCACATCGGCAGCAATTGGCACAAATCGTTCCGCGTCCAGCCCCTGAGCGCACTCGATAAGCGGCTGTTCGTTACGCGCCACCACGACCACCACGTAGTTCATCTGATACAGCGCTTTCGCCGCTGCATAGCCAATACCTTTACTTCCCCCGGTAACCAGCGCCACCTTCTGCATATCTCTTCTCCCTTATGATGTTCGTTTCACGCTAGCGCGTTAGCGGCTTTACGGGAATGGAAAAATGCAAAAATCAGCGATGAAGATTCAGTTATTTGCCTGAATCAGGGCAAAAAAAGCCGGGGATAGCCCCGGCAAAAAAGAGAGAATACGGTTATTTACGGCGCCAGGTCGTCCCCTGCGGGCCATCTTCCAGCACGATACCCATTTCGTTGAGACGGTCACGTGCGGCATCCGCCGCCGCCCAGTCTTTCGCTTTACGCGCGTCCAGACGCTGCTGGATCAGCGACTCAATTTCCGCCACTTCACCGTCATCCGCCTGCGCGCCGCTCTGCAGGAAAGCGTCCGGATCCTGCTCCAGCAGGCCCAGCACCGAAGAGAGCTTACGCATATGCGCCGCCATGGCGTTAGCGGCGGCAACATCTTCAGTTTTCAGACGGTTCACTTCACGCGCCATATCGAACAGCACAGAATACGCTTCCGGGGTGTTGAAATCGTCGTCCATTGCGTCGATAAAGCGCGCTTCAAACGCCTCGCCACCGGCTGGCTCTGCGGTTTTATCGGTTCCGCGCAGCGCGGTATACAGACGCTCCAGCGCGGAGCGCGCCTGCTTTAAGTTCTCTTCGCTGTAGTTCAGCTGGCTGCGGTAGTGGCCGGACATCAGGAAGTAGCGAATGGTTTCCGCATCGTAATACTTCAGCACATCGCGCACGGTAAAGAAGTTGCCCAGCGATTTGGACATTTTCTCGCGATCAACCATCACCATCCCGGAGTGCATCCAGTAATTGACATACTCACCGTCGTGGGCGCAGGTGGACTGCGCGATTTCGTTTTCGTGATGCGGAAACATCAGATCCGAACCGCCGCCGTGAATATCAAAATGGTTGCCCAGTTGTTTGCAGTTCATCGCTGAACACTCAATGTGCCAGCCTGGACGCCCTGCTCCCCACGGCGACGGCCAGCTCGGTTCGCCCTCTTTCGACATTTTCCACAATACGAAGTCCATCGGGTTATGTTTAACATCAACCACATCAACGCGAGCGCCCGCCTGCAACTGGTCGAGATCCTGACGCGACAGTTGACCGTAGTTCGGATCGGTCGGCACATCGAACATCACGTCGCCATTGTCGGCGACGTAAGCGTGGCCTTTAGCGAGCAGTTGCTCGGTGATCTCAATGATTTCCGCAATATGGTGGGTCGCACGCGGCTCCTGATCCGGGCGCAAAATATTCAGCGCGTCGAAGTCTTTATGCATCTCGGCAATCATGCGATCCACCAGAGCGACAAAACTTTCACCGTTTTCATTCGCACGTTTAATGATTTTATCGTCAATATCAGTGATATTACGTACATACTTCAGCTTATAGCCGAGAAAACGCAGGTAACGGGAAACGACATCAAACGAGACGAAGGTACGGCCGTGACCAATATGACAGAGGTCGTAAACGGTAATTCCACACACGTACATGCCGACTTCCCCGGCATGAATAGGTTTAAATTCCTCTTTTTGGCGCGTCAGTGTATTAAAAATTTTTAACATCGAAGATTCCATGTAGACGTGTGTGGATATAAGCCGCGTATTCTAACCTTAATTCAATCCTGAAGCAGCACACATTGCAAGGTGATCCAACTCCGCGGTTATGCTATAACACCCCACTATATCTCACCCGACACCGGGTGCAGGCACCACAATCATCGGAACAGGATGCAAAAATGGTTACTTTCCACACCAATCATGGCGATATCGTAATCAAGACGTTTGACGACAAAGCGCCGGAAACAGTTAAAAACTTCCTGGACTACTGTCGCGAAGGTTTCTACGATAACACCATTTTCCACCGTGTTATCAATGGCTTTATGATTCAGGGTGGCGGTTTTGAGCCGGGTATGAATCAAAAAACCACTAAATCTCCGATTCAGAACGAAGCCAACAACGGTCTGAAAAACACCCGCGGCACTCTGGCAATGGCCCGCACTCAGGCCCCACACTCCGCTACCGCTCAGTTCTTCATCAACGTCGCCGATAACGACTTCCTGAACTTCTCCGGCGAAAGCCTGCAGGGTTGGGGCTACTGCGTATTCGCAGAAGTCGTGGAAGGTATGGATGTTGTCGACAAAATCAAAGCGGTATCGACCGGCCGTAGCGGCATGCACCAGGATGTGCCGAAAGAAGATGTTGTGATCAAAAGCGTCACCGTCAGCGAGTAATTCGTGGCGACACTTTTTATTGCGGACCTGCATCTGCAAACGGAAGAACCGGCGATTACCGCCGGTTTTCTGCGCTTTTTACAGGGGGAAGCCCGCGAGGCGGACGCCCTGTATATCCTCGGCGACCTGTTTGAGGCCTGGATCGGCGATGACGATCCGAACCCGCTGCATCGGCAAATCGCCGCCTCCCTCAAAGCATTAGCCGACTGCGGCGTCCCCTGCTACTTCATCCACGGCAACCGCGATTTTCTCGTCGGCAAGCGATTTGCCCGCGAAAGCGCAATGACCCTGCTGCCGGAAGAACAGCTTCTCGATCTCTACGGGCGGAAAGTGCTGATTATGCACGGCGACACCCTGTGCACCGACGATGCGGGCTATCTGGCCTTTCGCGCAAAAGTCCACAATCCCTGGATCCAGCGCCTGTTTCTGGCTCTGCCGCTGTTTCTCCGCCGCCGTATCGCCGCCAGAATGCGCGCCGACAGCAAAGCGGCCAACAGCAGCAAGTCGCTGGAAATTATGGACGTAAATCCGCAGGCGGTAGTTGATATCATGGAGAAGCATCGCGTTCAGTGGCTGATTCACGGGCATACGCATCGCCCTGCCATTCATCAGTTACAAGCCAACGGCATAACCGCTTATCGTGTGGTGCTCGGCGCCTGGCATCACGAAGGCTCCATGGTCAAAGTGACGCCTGAAGATGTTGAGCTGATTTATTTTCCTTTTCAGGATGCGCCCCTGATTACCGAACCAAATTCCTCTCAAGCGCTGAATCCAGGATAAAAGCACTTGAGAGTGCATACTGATACCGTGAGGCTCTGTCACCTATCTTAGTTTCGTTACCCGACCATCCTCGTGATAACGCAATGGTGAATGCTGACGAACATAATTTTCAAATAAAGCATTCATCGATCCTACACTTTCAATATATCGCGCTTGTTGAATAATATGATAAAGAGAGTCAGCATGTTTAGATTCTTCATAATGCCAGTCAACCAGCGCAAGGGTGTAGTTTTTATTTTTATCAATAACGTTTTCATTAATTAACACATCACCAACTATTCGTTTATTTAATGGTCGTGTCGAGTCATAACTAAAGCGTATTCCCGACACCTGCTGAAAATACGTTTTTAATCCCGCTTCTAATAACGTCAGTAAATCTGCTCCCTTAATTTCAACCTTAACAATATCAAAGTCCTCGGTCAAAATATTAACCAGATCCTTTTTTGTTATTTCTCCGGGCCCCATTGAAGCACTAATTAAGGGGGCAAAAATAATAGCCGTGTCAGTTCCTGCTTTTTCACGAATCATATCACTGAGCATATTTCCCAGATTCGTCTCACGGCTTCTGACATCATAGCGATCGCCATTCAGTTTCTCACTGGCGTTTCCTATCACCTCAGAATAAGCAGTGTCTATTCGCGCATTGGCTTGTTGAACAATTTTATCAATAGATTGATCCTTTTTAACTAAAGAAGCTAACTGATGATTAATCAGAGCGGCTTGTTTATGATTAAGTTTCCCATCCACAAATTCCAGATTAACAATTCCAAGGTTATGTGTTCTATGACCCGTTTGCGCAATCAACACATCGTTGACAACCTGTCCCTTTTCCAGAGCGGTATGACTATGTCCATCAATAATTACATCAATACCCGCCACTTCCTCCGCTAATTTTTGCGAATGATTACGATCGGCTTTATTTAGCCCGAGATGAGATAGCGCAATAATCACATCTACCTTTTCAGCTTGTAAGCTTTGCACCATTTCTTTGGCGATCGCAACAGGATCAAGTAATTTCACACCCGCAATATTTTCCGGTCTTGCGGTAATCGTTTGGGTTGACACACCAAAAATGCCCACTTTAATGCCATCAATATCTTTAATAATAAAATTCCTGGTAAAATCCTGCCCGTTATCGTACTTAACATTTGCGGCCAGTAGTGGATAATTCAGCTTTTTCATCAATGTTTGCAAGCGGCTTTGGCCATAAATAAATTCATGATTTCCAATTACCGCAGCATCATACCCTACTTCATTCATAATATTGACAATAGTGTCACCCTTATCCATACTACAAATTAACTTCCCCTGAATAAAGTCACCACCATCGACAACCAGTACGTTACGATTAATTGTTTTAATCGTATCAACCAATGTTTTAATACGCGCAAAGCCAATGGCATTCTTATCTTCACTGACTCGACAATGTGTGTCATTGGTATGAATTATTGTCATTGTTTTATTGCGTTCACCCGCCCAACAAAAACAAGACGAAAACATTAACAGTAATGATAAAAGTATTCTCATATATTTAATCCTTAGTTTATTACTGACTCTCCCTAAAAAAATCGAGTCGCAGGGAAATGCTTCAGGTATATTCAAGAAATGAATAACACCAGAGACATTCCGCATAATAAAATCCGCCAGATTAATAAATTAACCTAGTCTATATATACGCCCCAATTTATTCAGGATACAAATCCATTATCGTGCATAGTCATTGTATACATTATCAGTCAGAATTTATCGTTGTTAACGACGCGTTGAGAATTCAGTCACGTATCCAGTCATGTAGTTATCTCCTTCGGCTCGCTGACCGTACTGGAGTTTGCGGTTTTATTATCGGGATCTAATTTTACGCGATTTATCTCTGTCTGTACGCGCCATATAAGAAACGCTTTACGCAAATACAAATGCTGATGATGAGCATTCCCATACTTTCCTGGGGCTGGTTTTTACCTTTTTTGCCAGCGCGACCACCGCTCATAACTGGCGTGTTTCATCAGATACAGATAAGACAAAAGACGGTTATCCGCGCGCACGCAACCGTTTTCCTGACCGCAAGATCATGCTATTCTCTGTGGCCTCTAAAGCAGTGTGAAACACACCCACAGGAGTTTTAAGACGCATGTCTTCCCGCAATAATTCGGCGCGTATCGCCATCGTGATGGGGTCCAAAAGCGACTGGGCTACCATGCAGTTTACCGCAGAAATCCTTGATGCCCTGAACGTTCCGTACCATGTCGAAGTAGTCTCAGCACACCGCACGCCCGATAAACTGTTCAGCTTCGCCGAAAACGCGGAAGAGAACGGTTTTCAGGTCATTATTGCTGGTGCGGGCGGCGCGGCGCATCTGCCGGGCATGATTGCGGCGAAAACGCTGGTGCCGGTTTTAGGCGTACCGGTACAAAGCGCGGCGCTGAGCGGCGTTGACAGCCTCTACTCCATCGTCCAGATGCCGCGCGGTATCCCGGTGGGCACGCTGGCGATCGGTAAAGCCGGCGCCGCCAATGCCGCCCTGCTGGCGGCGCAGATCCTCGCCCGGCATGATGCGGAACTGCACCAGCGCCTCAGCGCCTGGCGGCAGGCGCAAACCGATGAAGTGCTGGATAACCCGGACCCGCGGGGTGCGGCATGAAGCAGGTTTGCGTTCTCGGCAATGGCCAGCTAGGCCGGATGCTGCGTCAGGCTGGTGAACCGCTGGGTATCGCGGTCTGGCCGGTCGGTCTGGAAGCCGACCCGGAAGCGGTGCCGTTTCAGCAAAGCGTCATTACCGCAGAGATTGAACGCTGGCCGGAAACCGCGCTGACGCGCGAACTGGCGCGTCACCCCGCTTTCGTCAACCGCGACGTTTTCCCGATTATCGCCGATCGTCTGACGCAAAAGCAGCTGTTCGATAAGCTGGCGCTCGCCACCGCGCCGTGGCAGCTTCTGGCGGATAAAAACGAGTGGCCAGCGGTATTCGCCCGCCTCGGCGAGCTGGCTATCGTTAAGCGCCGCGTTGGCGGCTACGATGGCCGCGGCCAATGGCGTCTGCGGGAAGATGAAACCGCTCAGTTGCCGGATGACAACTACGGCGAGTGTATCGTTGAGCAGGGCATCAACTTTTCCGGCGAAGTGTCTCTGGTCGGCGCTCGCGCTCAGGACGGCAGCACGGTCTTCTATCCACTGACCCGCAACCTGCATCAGGACGGCATTTTGCGCGCCAGCGTTGCGTTTCCACAGGCGAATGCCCGCCAGCAGGCACAGGCGGAACAGATGCTGTCGGCGATTATGAATGCGCTTAACTACGTCGGCGTGATGGCGATGGAGTGTTTTGTCACTGCTGATGGCCTGCTGATTAACGAACTGGCGCCCCGGGTACACAACAGCGGCCACTGGACGCAGAATGGCTCATCCATCAGCCAGTTTGAGCTGCACCTGCGGGCAATTACCGGCCTGCCGCTGCCGCCGCCGGTGGTCAACAGCCCGTCGGTGATGATCAACCTGATCGGTACCGATCTCAACTATGACTGGCTGAAGCTACCGCTGGTGCATCTGCACTGGTACGACAAAGAGGTGCGTCCGGGACGTAAAGTCGGCCACCTGAACCTGACCGACAGCGATACCGATCGCCTGAGCGCGACGCTGGAAGCGCTGAAGCCGCTGCTGCCGCCGGAATACGCCAGCGGTGTATTCTGGGCGCAGGCGCAGCTGGCGTAATCTGCGACCATCATCCCGGCTTGCGGCGCGTTGCGCCCTCGCCGGGTTATTCCTGCCCCCGAAAATCCCGACTCCCTGATGCTATTGAGCAATTCATCGTGAAAAATCAATCCGGCCTGCCTCTCACCGCGTACAATAGGCGGGTTATCGCGTCGAGCGACGCGTCTGAATTGATTAATGGCTTGTTTGAATAATGGAATTAGTGCAATCACCACAGAATATTCGACGGATTCTCGCCAGCGATACGCCGCTGATTGACGTACGCGCTCCGGTCGAGTTCCGGCAAAGTGCGATGCCTGCGGCAATCAATCTGCCGCTGATGGACGATGAGGAGCGCGCCGCCGTCGGCACCTGCTATAAACATCAGGGCCCGGAAGCCGCGATCGCGCTGGGTCATCAGTTGGTTAATGGCGAGATTCGCGCCCGCCGCCTTGCTGCCTGGAAAGACGCCTGCGCACGTTATCCGGAAGGCTACCTGTGCTGCGCGCGAGGCGGTCAGCGTTCGCATATCGTGCAGCGGTGGCTGAAGGAAGCGGGCGTTGATTATCCGCTGATCGTCGGCGGCTATAAGGCGCTGCGCCAGACGGCGATTCAGCTCACCGAAGAGCTGGTACAGCGTCCTGTTGTGCTGATTGGCGGCTGTACCGGTAACGGTAAAACCCAGTTGGTCCGCGCTCAGCCTGACGGCATCGATCTCGAAGGCCATGCTCATCACCGCGGCTCCTCGTTTGGCCGTACCTTACAGGCGCAGTATCAACAGGCAACATTTGAAAACCATCTGGCCATCGCGATGCTCAAAAAGTCAGCGCAACAGAGGCGATGGGTGCTGGAGGATGAGGGACATATGATCGGTGCCAATCATCTGCCAGAAAGCTTACGTATTCGCATGGATCGGTCGCCGCTGGCGGTAGTGGAAGATCCCTTTGAGATCCGCCTTGAACGTTTGCGCGAAGAGTATTTTACACGTATGCATCACGACTTTATTGCGGCATATGGCGAAGAGCAAGGCTGGCAGGCGTACAGCGACTATCTGCATCATGGCCTGTTTGCCATTCGCCGCCGTCTGGGATTACAGCGTTTTGCCCAGCTCACCGCCCGGCTCGACGAGGCGCTGGTCGAGCAGCAGCGTACCGCCAGCAACGAAGCGCATTTTAGCTGGCTGGTTCCTCTGCTGAACGAGTATTACGATCCGATGTACCGCTATCAGCTCGGCAAAAAAGCGGAGAAGATAGTGTTTCGCGGTAACTGGCGGGAGGTCGCCGCCTGGCTGGCGCAATAATCTCCCCCGTTGCCCTAATGCTGGTTAGTTAAGGGGCTGTCAGCCATTTTGATGGCTGGCTGAGCGGTTCCGTTAATCGGTGGTTTAAGCGAAATCCCGATTCGGTTGCAAAACTCAGGAGATTTTAACCCACAGCCGCAGGGGAGTAACCGTTTCAGCCCAGGCTCACAGCAGGGGGTTGGGCGCATCAAGGAAACCTGGCGGGAACGCAGGCGCGCATCCAGGACTGGCCGCCAGGACGGCGGCCAGAGGGCGGGTCGAGACAGGGACGTCGAGTCCCGCCCGGTCCGCCAGATGAAGCCGGAGTGGAGCGGACCGCGCAGCGGCAGGTTTTCAGCGCAATGCCGGGGGTGCAGGGGGACGGGCGAAACGTCCCCCTGCCCGTTCACACGCAATGAAAATGAATAATATCCTCATACTCAAAGTGAACGGAACAGGCCACTGAGCCAAACCCGGTGAAAACGAAAAATGCCATTTTCGCCAGAACCACCGAAAAAGCGACTCCTGTTACCTGGATTAAGACTCACGCCATACCCCGGCACAATAGCGGCAAATTACACGCAATCCCACTACTGAGTAAACTGGCGAAACAGCGCTTTGCCTTTTAGCAGACGCAATCCCAGCCAGCCGCCGCACAACGACAGCAGTATCGCCCCGCAGAGCGGCAGCATCACCCACAACCGCCAGTCGGGAGACCACGGAAAATCAAAAATTTTGCTTTGCAATAACGCCAGCGCCACTTCTGCGCCAATCGCCGCGACCACGCCGGAAACCACGCCCAGCAGGGCGAACTCTGCCCACAGCGTGGTGCGTAGCAAAGACTTACCGGCCCCCAGCGTACGCCAGACCACCAGTTCCTGATGACGCTGGCGCATCCCGACCTGCACCTGGGCCAGCAACAGCAAAATGCCGCAGGCGGTCACCAGCACAACCATCACCTCCAGGGCGCGGCTTACCTGGGTCAGCACCTGGCCAATCTGCTGCAAAATCGCGCCGATATCCAGCAGGCTGACGGTCGGAAACGCGCGGTTGAGCTGCGTCAGCATCCCGTTACCGTTATCCCAACGGAAGCTGGTTAACCAGCTTTGCGGCTGCCCGTCGAGCGCTCCTGGCGGGAAAATAAAGAAGAAGTTGGGGCGCAGGCTCTCCCAGTCCACTTTGCGCACGCTGGTCACTTTCGCGCTAAAATTCTGGGTATCCCCGGTAAAGGTCAGACTATCGCCGGGCTTCACCCCCAACCGCTGCGCCAGCCCCTCTTCAATCGAGACCTCGCCCGCTTTCGGCGGCCAGCTTCCGGCAACCAGCGGATTATGATCCGGGCGCTCTCGGCTCCAGGTAAGGTTTAACTCCCGGTTCAGCGCTTCGTCTTTATTGCCCTCCGTATCCTGACCATTAATTTGCGTCAGGCGGGCGCGAACGACCGGATAAAACTCAGTCGCCCGAGCCTGATGTTCGGCGAGGAAAGTTTTCACCTGCCCCACCTGTTCCGGCGCGATATTGATCAGGAAGTAATTGGGGCTTTCCGGCGGCAATTGCTGCTGCCAGCGGTCGAGCAGATCGCCGCGCAGCACCAGCAGCAGAGCCAGCAGCATAAAAGACAGCGAGAAAGCCGCCAGTTGGCTTAACGTCGACCACGGCTGGCGCAACAGACGATTCACCGCCAGACGCAGCGGCAGCGCGTTTAGCGTCACGCGTTTCAGTAACCACAGGACGCCCCACCCCGCCAGACCGCACAGCAGCGCCAGCACCACAGCGCCCGCCAGTACCGCCCACAATAAGGGACTGCCGCCCATCAGCAGCGCCAGTAGCCCAACGACTACCACGCACACCAGCGGAATATAGAACTTCAGCGGCCAGACATCGGCGACGACATCCTGGCGCAGCACCCGCAGCGGCAGCGTCGCCAGCAGAAGTCGATAAGGGCGCAACCCGACCAGCAGAGAAATCACCACCATCGCGCCAATCGCCCACAACCACGGCCAGCCGCTCGCCGCCGGAAGCGCCGTCGGCAGCACTGGCTTAAGCATCACCAGCAGAATATTTTCCAGCCCGACGCCCATCGCTCCGCCAGCCACCGCCGCCAGCGCCAGCAGCATCAGCCACTGGCCGGCAATCAGCTTACCCAACTGCGCCCGCCCGGCGCCGAGAGTTTTAAGGATCGCCACCCGATCGTAGCGACTGCGGCAGTAATGGCTCATCGCCACCGCTACCGCGGCCACCGCCAGTAGCAGGGTTAACAGCGCCGAAAGCAGCAAAAACTGCTGTGAGCGTTGCAGCGATTTGCCTAACGCGCTGTCGTCCTGCTGCAGGCCGATCCAGCGATGTTCCGGCCCCAGTTTCGGCAACAACCACTTTTCATAGTCCGCCAGTTGCTGCGCGGTTCCGGCATACTTATAGCGCCAGGAGACGCGGCTACCAGGCTGCACCGCGCCGGTTTTCGCCACATCCGCGGTGTTCATCATCAGCCTCGGCGCCATCCGGAAGGGGTTAAATCCGGCATCCGGCTCCTGAATCACCTCCCCGGCAATGCGCAGCGTAGCGTCGCCAACATCAAGGGTATCGCCGGTTTTCAGATTCAGCAACGCCATCAGGCGCGGGGCCAGCAGCACGGTTCCGGCCCGCGGTTTCAAGCCAGGCGGCTGGGTTTGCAACTGACCATACAGCGGATAGGCGTCGTCAACCGCCTTAACCTCTGCCAGTTGAGGCGTATCGCCGGAAAAGGTCATGGTCGCGAAATTCAGCTGTTGATCCACGGTTAAACCAAGGCGGCGGGCTTCGTCAATCCATGCCCCAGGGACTTCGCGCGAACTGCGCAGGGTACGGTCTCCGGCCATAAATTCCCGACTCTGCTGGCTGAGCCCTTTCTCCATACGATCGCTTATCGATCCCAGTGCCAGCACGCAGGCCACCGCCAGACTCAGCGCCAGCCAGACAATCAGCAGCGACGGCGAGCGCCATTCGCGCCAGAACCAGCGGACAATCATGCTTCCTCCCGCAGTTGACCATCCACCAGCCGCAGCCGTCGGTCACAGCGCGCCGCCAGCAGCGGATCGTGGGTCACCAGAATCAGCGTGGTCCCGTGTTCGCGATTGAGCGAAAACAGCAGATCGGCGATTTTATCCCCGGTCTGCCGATCCAGATTACCGGTTGGTTCGTCGGCAAACAGCAGTGCCGGACGACCGTTAAACGCCCGTGCCAGCGCAACCCGCTGCTGTTCGCCGCCGGAAAGCTGCACAGGTAAGTGATTCAGGCGTTTTCCCAACCCTAATTGCTCCAGCAATGCCCTGGCGCTGCTGCGGCTGAGTCTATCGCTCTCGCCGCGCAGCAGGGCCGGAAGTTCAACATTTTCCAGCGCATTGAGAGTCGGTATCAGCATAAAAGATTGAAACACAAAGCCAACGTGCTTAGCGCGCAGCTTCGCCCGCGCCTCTTCGTCCATCTGATGCAACGGCTGCCCGAGCAGCGAGACTTCACCGCTACTGCCATCGTCCAGCCCGGCGAGGATCGCCAGCAGCGTCGATTTACCGGAACCTGACTCGCCAATCAGCGCGATGGTCTGCCCTTGTTTGACAACCAGCTCAACTCCGGTAAGGATGGAAAGCAGATGCTCACCCTGACCGACGGACTTCTTAAGATGATGAACTTCAAGTATGTTTTCCGCTGGCATTTGCCTTTCCTGTTTCTGGTCCTGTTTACCTGCCGCGCGATGGCGGCCGATACGCTGTTGGTTCTCGGCGACAGTCTGAGCGCCGGTTATCGCATGGCGGGCAATACCGCCTGGCCTGCGCTGCTTAATGATAAGTGGCAGACCAAAACGTCGGTGATTAACGCCAGCATCAGCGGCGATACGTCGCAGCAGGGGCTGGCAAGGCTTCCGGGGCTACTTAAGCAGCATCAGCCGCGCTGGGTGCTGGTCGAGCTGGGCGGTAACGACGGGCTGCGCGGTTTCCCGCCGCAGCAGACGGAACAGACTCTGCGTACCATTATCCAGAATATCAAAGCGGCAAACGCTCAGCCGCTGCTGATGCAAATTCGCCTGCCCGCCAACTACGGCCGCCGTTATAATGAAGCCTTTAGCGCAATCTATCCGGCGCTGGCCAAAGAGTTCGATATTCCTCTGCTGCCCTTTTTTATGGAAGAGGTTTATCTGAAGCCCCAGTGGATGCAGGACGATGGCATTCACCCTAATCGCGACGCCCAGCCATTTATCGCCGACTGGATGGCGGCGCGTCTGGCTCCTTTAGTTAATCATGACTCCTGATAGCCGGGGGTCGTTTACAGGTAAAGTTATGCAAAAATCGGTTTTAGTTACAGGATGTTCCAGCGGAATAGGTCTTGAAAGCGCCCTTGATTTAAAACGCCAGGGCTTTAATGTGCTGGCAGCCTGCCGCAAAGCAGATGACGTTGCGCGAATGCAGGAGCTTGGCCTGACCGGCGTTTTGCTGGACCTTGACGATCCGCGCAGCGTTGAACGCGCCGCCGAGGAGGTTATCGCCCTGACCGACAATCGCCTGTACGGCCTGTTTAACAACGCGGGCTACGGCGTCTACGGCCCGCTGCCAACCATCAGCCGCCAGCAGATGGAACAGCAGTTTTCCGCCAATTTTTTCGGCGCGCATCAGCTAACGATGCGGCTGCTTCCGGCGATGGCGCCGCACGGTGAGGGGCGGATTGTAATGACGTCATCCGTGATGGGAATCATCTCCAGCCCGGGTCGCGGCGCCTATGCCGCCAGTAAATATGCGCTGGAAGCCTGGTCCGACGCGCTGCGCATGGAACTGCGCCACAGCGGAATTAAAGTCAGCCTGATTGAACCTGGGCCCATCCACACCCGTTTTACCAACAACGTCAACCAGACGCAGGCCGATAAGCCGGTGGAAAATCCCGGTATTGCCGCCCGCTTTACCCTCGGACCGGAAGCGGTGGTGGAAAAAGTGCGCCATGCATTTACCAGTGATAAGCCGAAACTGCGCTATCCGGTAACTCTGGTGACCCACGCGGTCATCCTGCTTAAACGCCTGTTGCCGACTCGCGTGATGGACAAAATTATTCAGGGATGAGTTGAAGCGCCGACCACAGCCCCCATATATTCATAAATACTGACTAAAGAGATTCGTTCATGTCCGCACAGAATATCGTCACTATTACCGAAGCCAACCTGCACCAGACACTGCAGCAGTCGGCCTCCGCACCGGTACTGTTCTATTTCTGGTCCGCGCGTAGCCAGCATTGCGAGAAGCTGACCCAGGTGCTGGAAAGCCTGGCCGCGCAGTACAACGGTCTGTTTACCCTGGCGAAGGTTGACTGCGATGCCGAGCAAATGCTGGCCTCGCAGTTTGGCCTGCGTGCGATTCCTACTGTTTACCTGTTCCAGAACGGCCAGCCGGTGGACGGATTCGAAGGCCCGCAGCCCGAAGACGCGGTCCGCGCGCTGTTGGATAAATACCTGCCGCGTGAAGAGGAACTGAAAGCACAGCAGGCGCAGGCGCTGATGGCGGAAGAAAAATACACCGAAGCGCTGCCGCTGCTGAAAGAAGCCTGGCAATTGTCGAATCAGGAGAGCCAGATTGGCCTTCTGCTGGCGGAAACGCTGATTGCTCTGCAGCGTTCCGATGAAGCGGAAACGGTGTTAAAAACCGTACCATTACAGGATCAGGATACTCATTATCAGGGGCTGGTGGCGCAAATTGAACTGCTCAGGAAAGCAGCCGATACACCAGAAATTCAGCAGTTGCAGCAGCAGGTGGAGCAGAATCCGGAAGACGCAATGCTGGCTTCCCAACTGGCATTGCAACTGCATCAGGTCGGGCGCAACGAAGAAGCGCTGGCGCTGCTGTTCAGCCACCTGCAAAAAGATTTAGGCGCGGGAAACGGCGAGGTGCGCAAGATGCTCCAGGAGATCCTCTCCGCGCTCGGCACCGGCGACGCGCTGGCGGCGAAGTACCGCCGCCAACTCTATTCCCTGCTGTACTGATCGCGAAAAACGCCGGTTGCGCGCCTTCACCCCAGTCCTCTCCCCTGAAGGGAGAGGAAGAGCTTATAGCCAGGGTAACGCTTACTCGCGTTTTTTCAATGACGTCACAATCAGTTGATGACGCGCATTAAAGAACTTCCGGTAGGTCAGATACCCGGCGATAATCGTCGACAGGCTGGCGGTGGATAAAAGCATAAAGGTCACCATAATCTGATATTTTATCGCCTTCACCGGATCAATTCCGGCAAAAATCAGCCCCGACATCATCCCCGGTAAGCTCACCAGACCAACCGTTTTCGCGGAATCAACCGTCGGAATCAACGCTGCCCGAATGCTATCCCGAATCAGCCTTGCGGAGGCCATTTTCGGCGTCGCGCCCAGACTTAACTTCTCCTGAATCTGCTGCTGCTCACTGCTGAAACGCTGCCCCATATTGTTGTAGCACAACCCCACCGCCACCATCGCGTTTCCGGCCACCATCCCGGCAATCGGGATCACCTGCATGGGCACAAAAGCAATCGACCCGGAAATAACCAGCACCGCCAGCGTTAGCCCAGCGCCAGTGGTTATTGCGATAAACGACGAGATAAACGCTTTATCGATATATTTACTACGCTTTTTCGCATTCCACGCGGCGTTAAAACAGATAAACAGCACCATCAACAACGTCAGCACCGCGTGATTTACATTAAAGATATATTTCAAAACGTAGCCGACAATAAGCAACTGCAAAATCGCCCGGCAAATACTCCAGATAATATCTTTTTCCAGCGCCAGTTTTTCCCGGTAGCTCACCACAATCGCCACCAGCACCAGTACCATGGATAACGCCAGCGATCCGTTGGTAATATTATGCCCGTTCATTTTTAACCTCGCGCGCGTTCCCGCCAGCAGGCTGTAGCGTCATCACATCATCCGCATGAGCTATCTCATTTTGATCGTGGGTCACCCACAGTACGGCAATATTTTTCTCGCTCGCGTAGCGATGAATAATCTCATTCACATTGTTTTTGTTATTTTCATCCAGTGCGCTGGTTATTTCATCAAGCAGCAGCACCCGCGGTAAAAATTGCAGATTGCGAATCAACGACACGCGCTGCTTTTCCCCGCCCGAAAGTTCAGCGATCGGTTTTTCCAGCAGATTTTCCGCCAGACCAAAGCGCTGTAGATCGGCCACCAGCGCTTTCGGGTCCGGCTGTTTATGACGGATTTGCCACGGAAAGATCAGATTGTCATACACCGAATCGCCGAACAGCGCCGGCGTTTGCGCACAGTAGGAAACCTGCTGGCGATAGGCTTCCGGCGATAGCGTGGTAATGTCTTTACCGGCGAAAAAAATCTTCCCGGAGGTGGGACTAAGCAGTGAAGCGATAACTTTTAATAAGGTGCTTTTCCCACAACCCGATGGCCCGGTAATCAATTTAAATTCCCCTGCCCTGAGCTGAAAATTGATCCCCGTGAAGATAACGGCATCGTCAGCCTGAAACCCCACATCCTCCAGCCGCAAAATAGCGTCACTTTCCGTCATTATTGTTCCTGTTTTTTTCCACAACGGTGCCAGTTTACTCCAGTTTCCTTTCACCGGGATGCGCAGAAAGATATACTCTGATGAGACACATGTCATTCTTTCGGCGCACTTACAGGCAACAAGACAGGAGGTTTTTGATGCTGATTGTTATCCCTATTCTTATTTTTGTTGCGTTAGTTATCGTTGGCGCGGCGGTGAAAATCGTCCCTCAGGGCTACCAGTGGACGGTTGAACGCTTCGGTCGCTATACGCAAACCCTCCAGCCCGGCATGAGCCTGGTGGTGCCGTTTATGGACCGCATCGGACGCAAAATTAATATGATGGAGCAGGTGCTCGACATTCCTTCCCAGGAAGTGATCTCAAAAGATAACGCCAACGTGGCTATTGATGCCGTTTGTTTTATTCAGGTCATTGACGCGCCGAAAGCGGCGTATGAAGTCAGTAACCTTGAGCTGGCGATCATCAATCTGACGATGACCAACATCCGTACGGTTCTCGGGTCAATGGAGCTCGACGAAATGCTCTCTCAGCGCGACAGTATCAATACCCGCCTGCTACATATCGTCGATGAAGCCACCAATCCGTGGGGCATTAAAATCACCCGCATCGAGATTCGCGATGTTCGTCCACCGGCAGAACTCATTGACGCGATGAACGCCCAGATGAAAGCGGAACGAACCAAACGCGCCTATATTCTGGAAGCTGAAGGGATCCGCCAGGCGGAGATTGTCAAAGCTGAGGGGGAAAAACAGTCAAAAATCCTGAAAGCGGAAGGTGAACGCCAGTCCGCATTCCTGCAGGCGGAAGCGCGTGAACGTTCCGCCGAAGCGGAGGCCCGCGCCACCCAGATGGTTTCCGATGCGATAGCCTCCGGAGATATCCAGGCGGTGAACTACTTCGTCGCCCAGAAATACACTGAAGCGTTGCAGCAGATTGGTTCCGCGAATAACAGCAAAGTGGTCATGATGCCGCTTGACGCCAGCAGTCTGATGGGCTCAATCGCCGGGATTACCGAACTGATTAAGGACAGCGCCAGTGAGCGGAAAAAATCATGATTGAGATGATAATCGCCCATCCGCATATTTTCTGGCTCAGCCTCGGCGGGCTGCTGCTGGCGGCGGAAATGCTCGGCGGCAACGGCTATTTGCTATGGAGCGGTATCGCCGGGGTGATTACCGGCGTGTTGACCTGGATGCTGCCGTTTAGCTGGGAGTGGCAGGGCACGCTGTTCGCCGTGCTGACACTCCTGGCGGCCTGGCTGTGGTCACGCTGGTTGCGTAACCGTGTAAAACGCCAGAAACCGGCAGATGCGCAGCTCAATCAGCGTGGCCAACAGATGCTGGGGCGTCGCTTTACGCTGGAAAGCGCGCTGGTCAACGGTCGTGGGCATGTGCGCGTCGGCGACAGCTCATGGCCAGTCATTGCCGATGACGATCTCATGGCCGGCAGTAAAGTCGAAGTTGTCGCCGTCGAAGGAATTACGTTGCGGGTCAGAGAAATTCCCGTCAAACGCTAAACTTTTACCTTGCGATGACAGCAGCCGGAGAGATTATCGATTATCGGGCAATCCGCGCCGTCATCGCCGGGACAGGCATCCGCCAGCGCCAGTAGCTGAGCGCGCATACCTTGCAACTCGCTGATATGACGTTCAATTTCCGCCACTTTCTCCAGCGTCCGCCGCTTAACGTCGGCGCTGTGCCGCGAGGGATCGTTAAACAGAAATATCAGCTCGCGACACTCTTCCAGGGTAAACCCCACCTGACGCGCCTGCCGTAACAAAGTCAGTTCATCCAGATGCCGCTGGCTGTAGCTACGGTAACCATTTTCACTCCGTCGTGGCGGCGTCACCAGCCCTTTCTCTTCGTAAAAACGAATCGCTTTACTGGTCAGGCCGGTTTTTTTGGCTACATCGCTAATATTCATTTTTCCTCCTTGACCTTCCCCTTGCTGGAAGGTTTAACCTTGATAATACTCGATGAAAGAGTGGATCTGGTCAATCATTAACCGGAAAATTATTCAGGAGTTATTTATGTCTAACACTATCGACCTGGCGCTTGATGGCCTCTCCTGCGGCCACTGCGTCAAACGCGTAAAAGAAAGCCTGGAGCAACGCCCTGACGTTGAGCAGGCAGAGGTAACCATTACCGAAGCCCATGTCACGGGCAGCGCCAGCGCGGAAGCGCTGATTGATACCATTAAACAGGCTGGATACGGCGCGGCACTCAGCCACCCAAAGGCTAAACCGCTGGCAGAATCATCAACCCCGCCGGAAGCGCTGACAGCGGCCGCCCCTGAGCTTCCGGCAGCCCATGCCGAGGATGACAGTCAACAATTGTTAATCAACGGCATGAGTTGCGCCAGCTGTGTCTCCCGGGTACAAAACGCGCTTGCCGCGGTTCCGGGCGTCTCGCAGGCGCGGGTCAACCTGGCGGAACGCACTGCGCTGGTGATGGGCAGCGCGTCCGCCGCAGAATTAGTCCAGGCGGTGGAAAAAGCGGGCTATGGCGCCGAGGCCATCGAAGATGATCTCAAGCGCCGGGAACGTCAGCAGGAAACCGCCGTCGCCACCATGAAACGCTTCCGCTGGCAGGCCATCGTCGCTCTGCTGGTCGGTATCCCGGTGATGGGCTGGGGGATGATCGGCGACAATATGATGGTCAGCGACGCCAACCGTTCACTATGGCTGGTTATCGGCCTTATCACGCTGGCGGTAATGGTGTTTGCTGGCGGCCATTTCTACCGCAGCGCCTGGAAAAGCCTGAAAAACGGCGCCGCGACGATGGATACCCTCGTGGCGCTGGGCACCGGAGTCGCCTGGCTCTACTCAATAAGCGTCAACCTGTGGCCACAGTGGTTCCCGATGGAAGCCCGCCACCTCTATTATGAAGCCAGCGCGATGATTATCGGCCTGATCAACCTCGGCCATATGCTGGAAGCTCGCGCGCGTCAGCGTTCTTCCAAAGCGCTGGAAAAACTCCTCGATTTAACGCCGCCGTCAGCACGGGTCGTCACTGACAACGGTGAAAAAGATCTGCCATTGGCGGAAGTGCAGTCAGGGATGACGCTACGCCTGACCACCGGCGATCGTGTCCCGGTTGACGGCGTGATAAGCCAGGGCGAAGCCTGGTTTGATGAAGCGATGCTCACCGGCGAACCGGTGCCACAGCAAAAAGGCGATGGCGACACCATTCATGCCGGGACCGTGGTGCAGGACGGCAGCGTGCTGTTTACCGCCGGCGCCGTCGGCAGCCAGACCACCCTGGCGCGGATTATCCGCATGGTGCGCCAGGCGCAAAGCAGTAAGCCGGAAATTGGCCAACTGGCAGACAGAATCTCCGCCGTGTTCGTCCCGGCGGTGGTGGCGATTGCCCTGTTCAGCGCCGCTATCTGGTACTTTTTCGGCCCGGCACCGCAAATCGTTTATACCCTGGTAATCGCCACCACGGTACTGATTATCGCCTGCCCTTGTGCGCTGGGGCTGGCGACGCCAATGTCAATTATCTCCGGCGTCGGTCGCGCGGCGGAATATGGCGTACTGGTTCGCGATGCCGATGCGCTGCAACGTGCCAGTACCCTGGATACGTTAGTTTTTGATAAAACCGGTACGCTGACCGAAGGTAAACCCCAGGTGGTGGCGATAAAAACGTTCACCGCTATCGATGAAACCACCGCGCTGCGTCTGGCCGCGTCTCTGGAACAAGGCTCCAGCCACCCGCTGGCGCGGGCAATCCTCGATAAAGCCGCGGACGATCGACTGCCGACGGTGAATAACTTCCGCACGCTGCGCGGGCTGGGCGTCAGCGGCGAAACCGAAGGTCACAACCTGCTGCTCGGCAACCAGGCACTGCTTAATGAGTACAACGTGGCGAGCGCGGAACTAGAAAGCGAAATGACCGCCCAGGCTTCACAGGGCGCGACGCCGGTACTGCTGGCGATAGATGGTCAGGCGGCGGCGCTGTTCGCCATTCGCGATCCGCTACGGGAAGATAGCGTGGCGGCGTTAGCCAGACTGCATCGTCAGGGCTACCGCCTGGTTATGTTGACCGGGGATAACCCAACCACCGCCAACGCCATCGCCAAAGAAGCAGGCATCGATGAAGTGATTGCCGGGGTTCTGCCCGACGGTAAAGCCGATGCCATTAAGCGCCTGCAAAGCCAGGGGCATCAGGTAGCGATGGTCGGCGACGGTATCAACGATGCACCCGCGCTGGCTCAGGCCGATGTGGGTATCGCCATGGGCAGCGGGAGCGATGTCGCCATTGAAACCGCGGCTATCACGCTGATGCGCCACAGTCTGAACGGGGTCGCCGATGCGCTGGAAATATCAAAAGCGACGCTGCGTAACATGAAGCAGAATCTGATGGGGGCGTTTGTTTACAACTCTTTGGGTATTCCGATTGCCGCCGGGATCCTCTGGCCGCTGACCGGAACGCTACTTAATCCGGTGGTGGCTGGCGCGGCCATGGCGCTCTCCTCAATTACCGTGGTAAGCAACGCCAACCGACTGCTGCGCTTTAAGCCAAAATCATAGCGCTCAGCAGACAGCGATAACCCAGCTTCCCCGGTCAGCGACTGCGCTGCCGGGGCATCCCGTTCTTCAGCCGCGGTCAATAAGTTCTCTTGCGCCTCCGTTCCCTGCGCGCTAGCATGGTTCCCTTACATTACGGAGCACGTATGGGCCTGTTAAATCGAATAAAAATGCTGTGGCGAGCCGTCGCCGGTTCGTCTTATTCCTGGCCCGCGCTGGATATCACCCTTCCCGGCAAGCGCTATCTGCACCTGGTCGGCAGCATTCATATGGGCACCCGCGATATGTCGCCCCCCGTCCGGCTGTTGAAAAAGATCCGCCAGGCCGATGCGCTGATTGTCGAGGCCGATATTACCGGCAATGAGACGCCGTTCAGCAACCTTCCCGCTTATCCACCGCTCGCCGAACGCCTGAGCGAGGCTCAGTTTGCCGAACTGAAAACACGCGCTGAGGAAATGGGCCTGGCCATTACACTGCTCGACAGCCAACCGTTGTGGCAGGTGGCGATGGTATTACAGGCCACTCAGGCGCAAAAACTGGGGCTGAGAGCGCATTACGGTATTGATTATCAGCTGCTGATGGCGGCGCGTGAAAACAATATCAGAGTGATGGAGCTGGAAGGTGCCGATAACCAGATTGCCCTGCTGCGGGATCTGCCCGATGGCGGGCTGGCGCTGCTGGAGGATACCCTGACCCACTGGCGTACCAATGCCCGGCTGCTGCAGGTGATGATCGGCTGGTGGCTGGAACAACCGCCGTCAAACAATGCAACCGCGCTACCAACAACGTTTAGCCAATCGCTGTATGACGTCCTGATGCACCAGCGTAATCTGGCCTGGCGAGAAACGTTGCTGGCGCTGCCGCCGGGACGCTACGTGGTTGCCGTCGGCGCGCTGCATTTGTACGGTGAAGGGAATCTGCCGGATATGTTGACGTAAAAAAATGGCCAATATTTCTATTGGCCCGTCAAAGAGGAATTTCATCATTATTATTATCCCGGGGTTCTCACCCCGGATCGTCCGATTGTCGCTCAAAGTGACCATCACTGCCAACACTATTGCGCAAGATGATACTATTTTTTCGACCGCCGTCGGGCGTATGCTTATGCCACGTTAAATCGGTTGGTAAGAAGGATAACGATGACTCCCGCCGTAAAATTACTCGAAAAAAACAAAATCGCTTTTAACATCCACAGTTACGATCACGATCCAAACGAAACCAATTTTGGCGATGAGGTGGTACGTAAGCTGGGACTGAACGCCGATCAGGTCTATAAGACCTTGCTGGTAGCCGTCAACGGGGATATGAAACATCTGGCCGTCGCGGTCACCCCGGTGGCTGGCCAGTTAGATTTGAAAAAGGTGGCAAAAGCCCTGGGCGCCAAGAAAGTGGATATGGCAGACCCGATGGTGGCGCAGCGCGTCACCGGCTATCTGGTGGGCGGTATCAGCCCCCTCGGGCAGAAAAAGCGCCTGCCGACGGTCATTGACGCGCCTGCTCAGGAGTTTGCCACCATTTATATTTCCGGCGGCAAACGCGGGCTGGATATTGAACTGGCAGCCAGCGATCTGGCGAAGATCCTTGAGGCAAAATTCGCCGATATCGCACGGCGCGATTAGTCACTGTTTATCCGGCTCACTATCGGCAGAAAATCCCCGGAAATAGAGTATGGGCCCCTGTTCCCTCTTTCTGGAAGGGGGCTGGGGTGAGACATCGTTCCCGGATATCGTTCCCGGACATCCAGTTTCCCCGGTCAGCGCTGCGCCGCCGGGGAATTCCGCAAACATTACTGCCAGCTAACCTCGCCTTTCGGCTCATAGGCCGCCGCATCCAGCGGCGAGTTTTTCTGGATATACTCTTTTAACACCTCAGCATCAATGAAGCCGGTATTCACATAGCCGGGTTTGCTATCGATATGCGGATAACCATCGCCGCCAGTGGCGTTAAAACTCAGCGTCGCCATACGATAAGTTTTTTCCGGATCCACCGGTTCACCTTTAATTTTCAGATCGTTAAGTTTGCCGTTTTTGGCAACAAAACTAACGTTGGAAAACTGCGGATAGGCGCCGGAATCCGGCTTCATCTGCGCCACTGCGGTCAGATACTCCGTCACTTCCTTGCCGCTCATATCGACATACACCAGCACGTTACCGAAAGGTTGCACCTTCAGCACGTCTTTATAGGTAATATCACCCGCGTCAATCGAATCCCGCACCCCGCCGCCGCTCATGACCGCGAAATCGGCGTTACTACGCGCCATTTGCGCCGCCAGCAGCAGGCGCCCCATATTGGTTTGCACAAAGCGCACTTTACTCCGATCGCCTTCCAGATGCCCGTTCACACTACCGATTTTCACCTGTAGCTGCGCTTTGCCTTTGTTCTGGAAGGGCGTCAGCAGGGAAAGCATCTGTGGGTTTTCAGCGATTTGCGGAGTATAGAGGACGCGCTCGCTCTCGCCGTTGTCGTAGGTGATCTTTTTCTTCAGGTTGACCGGGATCAGTTGATAGTGCACCAGCTTCATTTCGCCATTGCGGAATTCAAAATCAGCGCGACCAACATATTTCCCCCACTCATGGGCCTGCACGATCCAGATACCATTTTGCTTGTCTGGCGCGCACGGGCTACCCGGCACATAGTCCACCTGCTTCTTATTCTCAGACGCCATACATACCGGATCCTGAGAATGACCGCCAACAATCATCGCCAGCGAACCTGTCGGCAGACTACGCGCCATCTCAACGTCACCGGGCGCATTTGAACCGTGCTCGCCGTTGTCATAATGGCCCATATGCGTCGCCGCCAGAATGACATCCGGTTTTTCGTTCTGCTGCAGCTCCTGAATGACTAATCTGGCTTCTTCCGCTGGTTTACGAAATTCGATATCCGTAAAATACTCAGGATTACCAATTTTAGCCGTATCGTCAGTGGTCAGGCCGATGACCGCAATATTCAGCCCGCCGCGTTTAAACAGCACCCACGGCTTAAACAAGCGTTCGCCGGTGCTTTTCTGGTAAATATTGGCGGAGATAAACGGAAACTTCGCCCATTTCTCCTGCTGACGCAGTACGCTAAGCGGATTGTCAAACTCGTGATTGCCTACCGCCATCGCATCGTAGCCAATCAGGTTCATCCCGCGAAAATCAGGCTCAGCATCCTGTAAATCGGACTCCGGCACCCCGGTATTAATATCGCCGCCGGATAACAGCAGCACGCTGCCGCCCTCTGCGGCGACCTCTTTACGGATACTGTCCACCAGCGTTTTTTGCGCCGACAGGCCATATTCGCCGTAATCGCTGCGCCAGAAGTGGCCATGATGATCGTTAGTATGCAGGATGGTAATTTTGTAGGTTTTATCCTGCTCATAGGCCTGCGCTGACAGGCTCCCCAGCGATAATGCAGTAACTAGCGCCAGCGCGACGCCCTGCTTCATAAAGTGCATATTTCTCTCCCTGACTTAGTAACAAATGCCGAAAGTATAGCGAGTTAGCCGATTAGACAAATATGTTTTCAGAATTGCGACTTCCTTCAAACCTCAGAGGCAGGTATGTTAGGCAGATAATAATTCCACCTGCATCCTCTATAAAAAACCGTTAAGTGAACCTATGGCCATGAATCAGACCGCACAACCCTTACCCGGCCCTGCCACTGCGCCGCAAAAAGCACGTACTTCGTTTGGCATTCTCAGCGCAATCAGCCTCTCTCATTTGCTAAACGATATGATCCAGTCGTTAATTTTGGCGATCTACCCGCTGCTGCAGGCAGAGTTTTCCTTAACCTTCGTGCAGATCGGGATGATCACACTCACCTTTCAGTTGGCCTCGTCGCTCCTGCAACCCGTCGTCGGCTACCTGACCGACAAACATCCGATGCCGTGGTCGCTACCGGTAGGGATGTGTTTTACGCTGAGCGGTCTGGTGCTGCTGGCGATGTCCGGGAGCTTCGGCATGGTTCTGCTGGCCGCTGCGCTGGTCGGTACCGGCTCGTCGGTCTTCCATCCTGAATCCTCGCGCGTGGCGCGCATGGCTTCAGGCGGACGCCATGGCCTCGCGCAGTCGATATTCCAGGTTGGCGGAAATTTTGGCAGTTCTTTAGGCCCGCTGCTCGCCGCGATTATTATCGCGCCATATGGCAAAGCTAACGTTGGCTGGTTTGTTCTCGCGGCGCTGCTGGCCATCGTGGTGCTGGCGCAAATCAGTCGCTGGTATGCCGCGCAGCATCGTATGAATAAAGGCAAACCAAAGGCGGTGATTGTCAATCCGCTGCCTAAAAACAAAGTAATTCTCGCCGTTTGCGTCCTGCTAATACTTATTTTCTCGAAATATTTCTATCTGGCGAGCATCAGCAGCTATTACACCTTTTATCTGATGCAAAAATTTGGATTATCCGTACAAAATGCCCAGATTCATCTGTTTGCCTTCCTGTTTGCGGTGGCCGCAGGAACGGTGATTGGCGGGCCTGTTGGCGACAAGATTGGCCGTAAATATGTTATTTGGGGCTCTATTCTCGGCGTAGCGCCATTTACCCTTGTTTTACCCTACGCCAGTCTGGAATGGACCGGTATTTTAACGGTGATTATTGGTTTTATCCTCGCGTCGGCCTTTTCCGCTATTCTGGTCTATGCTCAGGAGCTGCTGCCGGGCCGGATTGGCATGGTTTCTGGTCTGTTTTTCGGTTTCGCTTTTGGCATGGGCGGCCTTGGCGCCGCCGTACTGGGGCTTTTAGCTGACCATACGGGTATCGAACTGGTCTATAAAATCTGCGCTTTCCTGCCACTTCTCGGCATCCTGACGATATTTCTCCCTAATAACCATCAAAAGTCATGATTATCCGGCAGCCAAAGTGAAACTTTGGCTGCCACAATCTCTTACTCTACCGGCGTCATCCTGCATAACCTGCTGCCATTTTACGTTCTGTGCTTTTTTTCATGTCAATCCCATTTTTCTATAAAATTCAATAATTATTCATAAACAAAACAATCGGAATTGTCATAAACTATTACTCGGGCTTTTTGGTTTTATACCCTGAATCATTCGAGTCGCAGGGCAACTAACGCGGATAACCGTGTTTGAAGCGGGCAAACGCCACCTCAGAATGGCTGGCACCTCACCGTGGCGCAAAGGTCCTCAGGAGCTTGCTGGATATGGCCAGATCGCATTGGGGAGCCCCAGGAATCGGGCGAGTAATTGCGACATCCATGCCAATTGAAATATGACGGGTATCTATACCGAAAATGGATTAACTCACCACTGCAAGGAGACGGAATGCATCACGCCACCCCGCTTATTACCACCATTGTTGGCGGCCTTGTGCTCGCTTTTATACTCGGCATGATTGCCAATAAACTACGCATTTCTCCTCTGGTGGGATATCTGTTAGCGGGCGTTCTTGCAGGGCCATTCACCCCCGGTTTTGTCGCGGATACCAAACTTGCGCCGGAACTGGCCGAGCTTGGCGTGATCCTGCTGATGTTTGGCGTCGGCCTGCATTTCTCCTTAAAAGATTTGATGGCGGTAAAAGCCATCGCCATTCCTGGCGCAATCGCTCAGATAGCCGTGGCGACACTATTAGGCATGGCGCTCTCCACAATACTGGGCTGGTCGTTGATGATCGGTATCGTTTTTGGCCTCTGTCTTTCCACCGCCAGTACCGTGGTGCTGCTGCGCGCGCTGGAAGAACGTCAGCTTATTGATAGCCAGCGCGGGCAAATCGCTATCGGCTGGCTGATCGTTGAAGATCTGGTGATGGTGCTGACGCTGGTTCTGCTCCCCGCCGTCGCTGGCATGGCGGAGAAAGGCGATGTCGGTCTGGCTTCGCTGGCCGTCGACATGGGTATCACCATCGGTAAAGTCGTCGCTTTTATCGCGATAATGATGCTGGTGGGCCGCCGCCTGGTACCGTGGATTATGTCACGTAGCGCCGCAACCGGCTCTCGCGAGCTGTTTACGCTGTCGGTGCTGGCGCTGGCGCTTGGCATTGCCTTCGGCGCGGTTGAGCTGTTTGATGTCTCCTTCGCCCTGGGCGCCTTCTTCGCCGGCATGGTGCTCAATGAATCCGAACTCAGCCATCGCGCGGCCCACGATACTCTGCCTCTGCGCGATGCGTTCGCTGTGCTGTTCTTTGTTTCTGTAGGCATGTTGTTTGACCCGATGATTCTGGTGGAACAACCGCTGGCGGTACTGGGAACGCTGGCAATCATTATCTTTGGTAAATCAGCCGCCGCTTTCTTTCTGGTGCGAATGTTTGGCCACTCACCGCGTACTGCGCTGACGATCGCCGCCAGCCTGGCGCAAATCGGTGAATTCGCTTTTATCCTCGCGGGGCTGGGGATGATGCTGAATCTGCTGCCGCAGGCCGGGCAGAATCTGGTCCTTGCCGGCGCGATTATCTCAATCATGCTCAACCCGGTGTTATTCACTCTGCTGGAAAAATACCTCGATAAAACCGAAACGCTGGACGACCAGACGCTGGAAGAGGTGCTGGAAGAAGAGAAGCAGATCCCGGTTGATATTTGTAATCACGCGCTGCTGGTGGGTTTTGGTCGCGTTGGCAGCCTGCTCGGTGAAAAACTGATGTCCCAGGGAATACCACTGGTGGTTATCGAAACATCGCGTACGCGCGTAGATGAGCTTCGCGCCAGGGGAATTCGCGCGGTATTGGGTAATGCCGCCAACGAAGAGATTATGAATCTGGCGCATCTGGACTGCGCCCGCTGGCTGCTGCTAACCATCCCTAATGGCTACGAAGCCGGGGAAATCGTTGCTTCTGCGCGTGATAAGTGCCCGCATATCGAGATCATCGCCCGCGCCCATTATGACGATGAAGTGGAGTACATTGTTGAACGTGGGGCCAACCAGGTGGTGATGGGCGAGCGGGAAATTGCCCGCGCAATGCTGCAACTGCTTGAAACGCCGCCAGCAGGAGAGGTGGTGACGGGGTAAACGTCCCCCCTCCCTGGCCCGGTAAGCGTAACGCCGCCGGACAATACAACTTAACGATCCCAGTAAGCCTCTTCCAGGCTGTCTTCCCGTTCCGGCAGGCCGCGAGTCAGGCGCGGCGAATGCTGATTCAGTACCTGATAGCTTACACGGTTAGCATATTTACACACCTGCGCCAGGGATGAATAGGTCAGCCATTTGCATTTGTGCTTGCTGGAGTTTGGCACGTTATTACGGTGATAGTTGTTGGCGGTGACATCATGCAGCAGCGCCGCCAGCGCGCCGTCGCCCGCGCCGTTGGTATTCATGATCTTCTCCGGCCCGCCCATATACGGGGCAATATGCGAATAAATGCGCAGTGGATTAACGCAATCCTGATAACGCATCGCGCGGCTGAATTCATACTGGTTAAACTCGGCGATAGCCCCGGGCAGCAGCGGATGCTGCGTTTTTCGCTTCGCCTCATCCTCGGTAAAACTCGCCATATAAAGCCCGGCAGGCCCGGCGGTACACAGTACCAGATCCACCCACTCCAGCGCCTTATCGGCAGCCAGCAGTGGATCGGACAAGCCGGTCAGCGCTTCCGCTTCCTCTTCATTCATCGCCAGAATCGACACATGCTCCTTGAGGAACTGCTGCCACCAGTCCGGGTTATCGGCGATAACGTATTTGGTGCCCAGCGTCAGAACCACCGGCACATCGTGCTTTTTCGCATACTCAATGGCTTTCATCGTCGCGTCCGCCATCGGCTCGCCCGGTTTGCAGCGCACAAGATAAGACGTCAGCACCAGCGCGGAAGCGCCGGCGATAACGCTTTCCGGGATGCTGTCCGGGTGCAGTTTATTCATATGGCCAGGACTGATGGCAAAAGTACGCTCGCCGGAATCGCTAATCAGCGTAAAACAACGGCCAATCGCCCCATCCACGCCTTGCAGGTAGTTCAGATCGGTACGGCTGGAGGTATTACACAGATAACGGTAAGCATAACCGCCAATTTCAATATTGCGACACATCACGCCAAGCAGAACCGAGCGGTCATCCGCCAGCACCGAGTAGTTGTGCAACGTGTTGCCAATCGTGCCACCGGCAAACTGGTGGGTAATCAGATCATCGCGTACCAGCTCCTGATACAGCGCCTCGGCAACATCATCTTCAATCACCAGGGAGTGTCCGGCGCTCAGGCCGTAGCGTACGATAAACGCTTCATCCACTTTCGCTTCTATATCCACCAACGTTTGATCGATGCCGACGACCCAGGCGACGCTGGATTCATTGTCCGGCTGAATTTGTTTTAGCAGCGGATCGCGAGCGTTGACGGGAAAGTAGTGTTTGGATTTACGTTTACCGGGAAATTTCATAGTGGTGATTTATTGGCAGTGAACAAGCGGGGAATAGTAGCATACTCCCCTCACCACGCGCGATCAGCGATATTTCGCCGTCAGGTTGACCATCATTTCAATATGTGCGGAATCCGCATTAAGTGCCGGAATATATTCATATTTCTGCCCACCGGCGGTAAGAAAAATTTCCCGGTTCTGCACGGCGACCTCCTCCAGCGTTTCCAGACAATCAGCGGCAAATCCAGGACAAATAACCTGAATATGCCGGACCCCCTTCTCACCGAGCATTTTCAGCGTCTGGTCGGTGTAAGGCGTTAACCAGGGCTCCCGACCAAAACGCGACTGGAAGGTCATCATGACCTGTTCATGCGGCAGTCCGAGGGCTGAAACCAGTTCTCGGGTGGTATCACGACAACGCTGAGGATAGCTATCCCCTTGCCGGGCATAACGCTGCGGGATCCCATGATAGGAGAGCAGGAGTATATCCGGCTCACCATGCGTCACAAACGAAGCGCGAACGCTGGCGGCAAGCGCGTGAATATAATCCATATCATCAGCGTAATCGCGAATAAAAGAGATTCCGGGGATTGACCGTTTTTTGGCGAAAATACGTCCCAGTTCGTCCCAAACCGCCGCCACGGTAGAACAGGAGTACTGCGGATAGAGCGGCAGCACCACAATATGGTCAACCCCCTGCTCCAGCAGTTCATCCACTGCGCTTTCCAGCGACGGCGAACCGTAGCTCATCCCCAGCGCAACCGGCGTATCCGGCAGACATGCCGCCAGCGCCTGCTGTTGCTGACGACTGTAGACCATCAGCGGAGAGCCCTCCGCCATCCAGATAGACTGGTACAGCTTAGCCACCCGTGGCGCGCGCAGCGGCAATATCACGCCCCGCAGCAGCGGCCACCACAGCAGACGAGAAGTATCCACCACGCGTTGATCGCTTAAAAATTGCTTCAGATAGCGTTTAACCGCTTCAGGAGTTGGGGCATCGGGAGTGCCGAGGTTAGCCAGCAGGATACCGGTTTTCGTCTGATGCATTACCGCCTCTTATTGATTCAAATTGTTGATAATTGTAGCGGAAAAGCGAGGAAGAAAAACTAATTGCTGCGAGAGGTAAGATGAGAATTTGCCTGATGGCGCTACGCTTATCAGGCCGACAAGAAAATCGTAGGCCGGATAGGGTGATTACACCGCCATCCGGCATTAACATTAACCGCGCTAAAACTTAACCGAGGATTTTTTCCAGTTCGGCACGTACTTCGGCTACTGCTTTGGTGCCATCGACTTTCGCATACTGCGTGTTGCCCGCTTCGGCTTCTTTCTGGTAGTAACCAATCAGCGGCGCCGTCATCTGATGATACTCAACCAGACGCTTACGCACGGTCTCTTCCTGATCGTCTTTACGGGTGGTCAGCGCTTCGCCGGTCACATCGTCTTTTCCTTCCACTTTCGGCGGATTGAATTTGATATGGTAAACACGACCTGACGCCGCGTGCACGCGACGGCCAACGATACGATCAACGATCAGCTCGTCCGGCACATCGAATTCGAGAACATAATCAACCGCAATGCCCGCTTCTTTCATGGCGTCAGCCTGCGGAATCGTACGCGGGAAGCCATCCAGCAGGAAGCCGTTACGGCAATCTTGCTGAGTAATACGCTCTTTCACCAGGGCAATAACCAGTTCATCGGTTACCAGCTTACCGGCGTCCATGATGTCCTTTGCTTGTTTGCCCAGCTCGGAGCCTGATTTCACCGCGGCACGCAACATGTCGCCTGTGGAGATTTGCGGAATACCGTATTTCTCCATGATGAACTGAGCCTGAGTTCCTTTACCCGCGCCCGGAGCGCCAAGCAGAATGATACGCATTACGAAAATCCCCTTAAAGGTTGTCGATATTTTTTAAAAAAAGCGCTAAACGATACCACCATCACGCAACTCGCTCAAGGAAGGCGCCCGACGCTGAAACGGTTAACGGGATAAGAATAAGAAAAGAGCAGGTTTGAGAGGAATAAAATACCGAATGGCGGGCCTGAACAAACTGTAAAGCCGGACGGGACGCTCACGCGTCGCATCCGGCATCACGACGTCGCTATCAGGATACCAGCAACTGGTTCATACGGCGAATAAACTGGTTCGGATCTTCCAGCGTGCCGCGTTCAGCGAACAGCGCCTGATCTAACAGCAGTTCTACCCACTCTTTGAACTGCGTTTCATCCTGGGTATCCGCCGCGCGTTTCACCAGAACGTGATCCGGGTTGAGTTCGAAAATATATTTCACTTCCGGCACGGTCTGGCCCGCAGCGGCAAACAGTTTCGCCATCTGCGTGCCCATCTCATCCGCATCGGTGGTGACAATAGCCGGCGTATCAGTCAGGCGATGGGTCAGACGAACCTCTTTCACCCGCTCGCCCAGCAGTTTTTTCACCCGCTCAACGAACGGCTCAAGCGCTTTTTCCGCTTCTTTGGCGCTTTCATCAACTTCATCTGTCAGTTTATCCAGCGACTCATCGGCTTTCGCCACTGACTGGAACGGCTTACCGTCGAACTCGGTCAGATAGCTCATCATCCACTCGTCGATGCGATCGGAAAGCAGCAGAACCTCAATGCCTTTCTTACGCAGCAGTTCCAGATGCGGGCTGCTCTTCGCGGCGGCATAGCTGTCGGCAGTGATGTAATAGATCTTCTCCTGCCCTTCTTTCATGCGGGAGATATACTCTTCCAGAGAGACGGTTTGCGCAGAAGAATCCGTATGCGTGGAAGCAAAACGCATCAGCTTAGCGATTGTTTCCCGGTTAGCATGATCTTCCGCCGGGCCTTCTTTCAGCACCAGACCAAACTGCTGCCAGAAAGTCTGGTATTTTTCCGCATCGTCTTTCGCCAGTTTTTCCAGCATCTGCAGCGCGCGTTTGGTCAGTGCGGTGCGCAGGTTGCGGGTAACGGTGCTGTCCTGGAGGATTTCGCGGGAAACGTTCAGCGGCAGATCGTTGGAATCAATCAGACCACGCACGAAGCGCAGGTAGTTCGGCATGAACTGCTCGGCGTCGTCCATGATAAAGACGCGCTGTACGTACAGTTTCAGCCCATGTTTGTGATCGCGGTTCCACATATCCCACGGCGCCTGAGACGGGATGTACAGCAGGCTGGTGTACTCCTGCTTACCTTCCACGCGGTTGTGGCTCCAGGTCAGCGGGTCGGTATAGTCGTGAGCAATGTGTTTGTAAAACTCGTTATACTCGTCGTCTTTAATTTCCGACTTATTGCGGGTCCACAGCGCCTGGGCTTTGTTGATTTTCTCCCAGGAAATGACGGTTTCACCGTCAACCTCTTCGCGCTTTTCAATTTCAACCGGCAGCGCGATATGGTCAGAGTATTTGCTGATGATCGAACGCACGCGCCAGTCGTTGAGGAAATCATCTTCGCCTTCACGCAGGTGCAGCGTAATCTCGGTACCGCGATCGGCTTTGCTGATATCAGCAACGGTGTATTCTCCTTCCCCTGCGGATTCCCAGAATACGCCGTTTTCCGCGCTATCACCCGCCGCACGGGTGCGTACGGTCACTTTATCAGCGACAATAAACGCCGAATAGAAGCCGACGCCAAACTGGCCGATCAACTGGCTGTCTTTCGCCTGGTCAGACCCCATGGACTCAAGGAATGCTTTGGTGCCGGACTTGGCGATAGTACCGAGATGATCAATGACCTCATCACGGTTCATGCCGATACCGTTATCGGCGATGGTCAGGGTGCGGTTGTCTTTATCAAATGAAACACGCACGCGCAGCTCACCATCCCCCTCGTACAGATCCGGCTGGGACAGCGCGCGGAAACGCAGCTTATCGGCCGCATCAGAGGCGTTGGAAATCAGCTCACGCAGGAAAATTTCTTTATTGGAATAAAGAGAATGGATCATCAGGTGCAGAAGCTGTTTTACCTCTGACTGAAAACCACGAGTTTCTTGTCCTTTCATCTAAATCAACCTCAACAATGCCATTGTTAATGGTAAAAAAACCGTTGAGGGTGAGATGGGGACAAAAAGGGAAATTTTCAAGCGGAGGCCCCAAAAAGCACCTCCGTTTGGTTAAAAACGAATCTTGTGACGCCCGGCAAGGGAGTGGGACAACGTGGTGCCGTCGACCATTTCCAGCTCACCGCCCACCGGCACACCGTGAGCAATACGGCTGGCCTCCACGCCATATTGCGCGCAAAGCTCGGCAATAAAGTTGGCGGTCGCTTCTCCCTCCACCGTCGGGTTGGTGGCGAGGATCACTTCGCTGAGCGATTCTGACGCCAGACGCTGCTCCAGACGATCGAGACCGATATCATCCGGCCCGATGCCGTCAAGCGGCGACAGATGCCCCATCAGCACGAAGTAGCGCCCGGAATACTGGCCGGTCTGCTCAATGGCGTAGATGTCCGCCGGACTTTCTACCACACAGATCTGGCCATTTTCTTTACGTCGAGGATTACTGCAAATATTGCACACCTCTTGTTCAGTAAAGGTGCGGCAATCGGCGCAGTGACCAATTTCCGACATCGCCCGGGTGAGCGCCTGCGCCAGGCGCATCCCGCCGCTGCGGTCACGCTGCAGCAGGGTAAACGCCATGCGCTGCGCTGACTTCGGGCCAACGCCCGGCAGGCAACGCAGCGCTTCCATAAGCTGAGTTAGCAGCGGACTGGTCTGCATCAGAACGGCATCTTAAAGCCAGGCGGCAGTTGCATACCGGAAGAAACAGACGCCATCTTCTCTTTCTGGGTCTCTTCAATACGACGCGCCGCATCGTTGAACGCCGCAGCGACCAGATCTTCCAGCATCTCTTTGTCATCTTCCAGCAGGCTTGGGTCGATTTCCACGCGACGGCAGTTGTGGGCGCCATTAATGGTCACTTTCACCAGCCCCGCGCCAGACTCGCCGGTGACTTCCAGTCTGGCGATTTCTTCCTGCATCTGCTGCATCTTTTCTTGCATCTGCTGGGCTTGCTTCATCAGGTTACCCAGGCCGCCTTTTCCAAACATAAGCTCTCTCTCTTGATGGTTTACAATCGCAAGCCACGCTTACGATCAAATGGGGCGAATACTCTCTTCATCCAGTTCCGCGTCAAAGAATCGACGTAGCGTCTGAATGTTGTTATCCGCAACAATCGACTCACGCGCCTGCGCGAGTTTCTCTTCATAAATCGCCTGACGCCACTCCAGCGGCGTGCGCACCGCGGGATTATCATCTTCAACGATGGTCAGTTCAACCGTCGAGCCCGTTAGAGCACTCAATGCTTCCGCCAGCTTTTGCTGCGCGCCAGCAGAGTTGAGGTGTCGCTGCGCAGTCCGCAGATGCAGACAAATCGTATTGCCGTTCTCCTCTTTCCAGGCGTTTAACGCCACCTGTTCCACCAGCTTCGGCAGGGAGAGCTGGCTAATTTGCGCCGCCCACGGATCGCGTTCAATCGCTTCCGCGGCCAGTTTCGCCGCCAGTTCCGGCGTTTTCTCATGCTCCAGCGCCTTTTTCAGCGCTTTCGGCGTTGCCGCCTCTTCTTTTACTGCTTCGACAACCGTCGTCGCTTTCCAGCGATAGGCTTCTTTCTTCGTCGGAGCCTGTTCCAGAGCCGCTGCCGCCGGGCGCGCCTGCACGCGCTCGGTAATCGAACTCAGTCGTTCAAGCGCGGCGTTATTCACCGGCCGCGCGCGGGAAGCGGCTGCCGGTTCACTCTTTTTTGAGCGGGGCGCTCCCTGGCTGCGCTGTAGCTGGCTGCGGGCCGCCAGCACCTGGCTGGTGGTCTGCGGCAGATTCTGCGGCGGCTGTCCAACGGGTGCCGGGGCAACCTGCGCGACAGGGGCGGCCGGAGTAACCCGCGCCGGTGGCGTTTCCGGCTCCGGTAGCGGCAGGCGCGGATGAAAGGCCAGCGCGCGTAGCAGCGTCATTTCGACCCCCATTCTCCTGTCCGGCGCATAGGGCAACTCTTTACGGCCAATCAACAACGTTTGATAGTACAGCTGGACATCGCCTGGCGGCACCGTGCGCGCCAGCTCGCGCATCCGCAGTTCCACGACAGCCATATCGGTGCCCAGCGCCGAGGGCGAGAGCTGAACCATGGCAATACGGTGCAACAGGCTAAGCATCTCAACCAGTAAGGCTTCCCACTCCACGCCACGCGCGGCCGCCTCATTGACGCCGGCCATCACGCGCTCGCCGTCGGCGGCAACCAGCGCCTCAATCAGCGAAAGCGCCTGATCGTCGTCAAGAGTGCCAAGCATGGCGCTAACGGACTCGGTCGTCAGACGGCCGTCGCCGCTGGCGATTGCCTGGTCGGTCAGACTTAACGCATCGCGCAGGCTGCCGTCCGCCGCACGTGACAGTAATTGCAGCGCCCGCGGTTCAAAAGCAATCTGCTCCGCGCCGAGAATATGCTCCAGCTGATGGCGAATTTGCTCAACGTCCAGCGCCTTCAGATGGAACTGCAAACACCGGGAAAGAATGGTCACCGGCAGCTTTTGCGGATCGGTGGTCGCCAGCAGGAATTTAACGTGCGCGGGCGGCTCCTCCAGCGTTTTTAACAACGCGTTGAAGCTGTGGCGCGACAGCATGTGGACTTCATCGATCAGATAAACTTTGAAGCGACCGCGGGCTGGCGCGTACTGAACGTTATCCAGCAGGTCGCGGGTATCTTCGACTTTGGTGCGCGAGGCGGCGTCGATCTCAATCAGATCGACAAAGCGCCCCTGCTCGATTTCACGGCAGTTATCACAGACGCCGCACGGCGTGGCGGTAATACCGGTTTCGCAGTTTAGCCCTTTCGCCAGCAGACGGGCGATAGAGGTTTTACCGACGCCGCGGGTACCGGAAAAAAGATACGCGTGATGAATACGCCCTAACGACAAGCCGTTCGCCAGTGCGGTCAACACATGTTCCTGGCCGACAACGTCAGCAAAGGTTTGTGGGCGCCATTTACGGGCCAGGACCTGATAACTCATGGGCTAACTCTGAAACGCTGGAAGGTGGATACATAGGGGGAATGCTAACACAACCTCGCAAATACAGCGAGGTTGCCAGGTTAGATTCAGGCCTTATCGTGGCAGCCAGTCAGGTGACGGACAGCACGCAAAAGCCTGAGCGTACAGGTCATACGTGAGGATTTATTCGCTACGCTCACCCTTTTGGGTATTCAAAACGCAAATACGTTTTGTCAGGCCTGACCGGGGCCGAAATGGCAAATAAGGTAGCCTGAATCAGTGTCCCGGGAAAGGAACCAGACTATAGCTATTAATCTCCTGTTTCTCCAGACGCTGCTCGCCGCCCAGATCGAACAGATTGATAATAAAGGCCGCGTCATGCACTTCACCGCCCAGACGGCGGATCAGCTTCACGGTCGCTTCAATCGTGCCGCCGGTCGCCAGCAGATCGTCAACCACCAACACCTTATCGCCCGGTTTGATGGCATCGACGTGGATTTCCAGCTGGTCGGTGCCGTACTCCAGCTCATAGCTTTCAGCGATAGTTTCACGCGGCAACTTACCCGGCTTGCGTACCGGAACAAAACCGACGCCCAGCGCCAGCGCAACCGGTGCGCCAAACAGGAAACCACGCGCCTCGGTGCCCACCACTTTAGTAATACCCGCGTCTTTATAACGCTCGGACAGCAGATTAATGCTGAGCGCGTAAGCGTTCGGGTCTTCCAGCAAGCTGGTGACATCCCGGAAAAGGATGCCCGGCTTCGGGTAATCCTGGATGCTTTTGATGCTGTTCTTCAGATATTCAAGCTGCTGTGCAGTCGCGGTCATAAGTTTATGCCTGATTAAAACGGTATTACTCACGGGCATATCAGCCTGGCCAAAGAAACATTTGTTTAACCTTTGACCGGGTTTACCCGTACTCGAAAACGCCAGAATTTACTGTCTGTCTGCGTCAATTGCAACCATCATTATTGCGCATCAGCGCTTTTGTTGTTTTGCATCAACCACCGGAATACGCCACATAAATATCAGCAAACAGGCCAGAATAAGCAGCAGTAAAATGCGCACCCATGTAAGATGAACCAGCCACAGGGAAATGGCAAAGGTCAGCAGAATCATCGCCACCGCCCGCGGCTTAGCGCCTGGCGGCATCGCGCGGTATTTTTGCCAGTGACGCAGGTAGCCGCCAAACCATGAGCGATACAAAAGCCAATGGTGAAAGCGCGGCGACGAGCGGGCAAAACACCACGCAGCGAGCAGAATAAACGGCGTCGTTGGCAGTAAAGGTAAAAACAGGCCCAGCGTCCCCAGCACTACCGCCAGCCAGCCAATGATGATTAAAATAATTCGAGGCATAATGCGAATCGTTATCAAGATGATGAGGCTAATGTAGCACAGTTGTTTATCAGAGGAGGGAGACGTTATTTGAAAACGACCCGGCTTTTACATTCGCTGGAACATCAACTGGCGGATCTGGCAACACAGGTTGCGCCGCTGGCCAATCACACGACGCTCAGTCCACGGTTTGATCGCCAGTTGTTCCGTACCCGTAGCACACAAATGCAGGCTTATCTTGATGAGGCTAAAGCGCACTTTAATGCGCTACAACAGGCGGTCGAGCGTCAGCAGCTACCGCAAGTCGCCTGGCTGTCGGAACGTCTCGTCGCCCAAATATCAGCGATCGGCCGGGAGACAGCCACCTGGTCATTACGCGCCTGGGACAGCGCTTCACCGATGCTTAATCGTTGGCAGCGCAGACGTATACAGCATCAGGAATACGAACGACGATTGCTGGCCATGAGAAACGATCGTCAGCGCCAGCTGACGCAAGCGACGAGTCCGGAAGAGCAGCATCGGCTGGCAAAAGAGGTGGAGATCTACGCCGGACGTTTAGCCCGCTGTCGCGATGCGCTGGAAAAAATTGAAGCCAGGCTGGCCCGCTTAACACGCTAACCGCAGGAGGTGATATGTCGCTGGAAAATGCGCCTGAGGAAGTCAAACTGGCGGTCGATTTAATTATGCTGCTTGAAGAGAATAAGATCCCGGCGCAAACCGTACTCGCCGCGCTGGAGATTGTTCGTCAGGACTATGAAAACAAAATAAAAAGCGCGGAATCCTCCTCGTAATAAACACAGAAGCCGTCAGTGGTCAGCGCATTAAGGGTGTCAATGTCGTTGTCAGGTGATGAGTGTTTTTGCCGGTGTAAACCTGAAAACGCGCAGCCACGCACGCCAACCCGAAGTATGGCTGAGTATAGAGAAGGCGGCGCGTCGGCCGCCCCTCACGACATCATTAGCCAATCACCGGAGAGGCATCGCCATCCTGGCCGTCACGCTTCACTTCTGTCACTTCATCGCCTTTTGCATTACGCAGATGAACCTCCAGTTGGTTGAAGGCGATATCGATATTATTCTCGCGACACAAACGGTCGATAGCGCGGTTAAGCTCATCCACCGCGTAGCTACGGTCGCGCAGTTCACGCACGTACAGGCGTAGTTCATGATCGAGCGTGCTGGCGCCGAAGGTAGTAAAGAAGACCGATGGCGCGGGCTCCTGCATCACTTTCGGATGCTCCTGAGCCGCCTTCAGTAGCACCGCTTTCACCTTATCGAGGTCCGAACCATAGGCCACGCCAAGACGGATCACCACGCGGGTTACGGTGTCGGAAAGCGACCAGTTGATCAAACGCTCCGTAACGAAAGCCTTATTGGGAATAATGACCTCTTTACGGTCAAAATCGGTGATGGTGGTGGCACGGATACGAATCTTACTGACGGTACCGGAAAACGTGCCAATGGTCACCGTATCGCCAATACGCACCGGGCGTTCAAACAAAATAATCAAACCAGAGACAAAGTTACCGAAAATTTCCTGTAAGCCGAAGCCAAGGCCAACCGACAGTGCCGCCGCCAGCCATTGCAATTTATCCCATGAGACGCCGAGTGAACCAAATACCGTCATCGCGCCAATCACAATAATGGCGTAGTTCAGGATAGTGGTAATTGCGTATGACGCCCCCTGGCGCATATTCAGCCGCGAGAGCACCAGCACTTCGAGCAAGCCAGGTAAGTTGCGAATCAGCGCCCAGGCCACCATCAAGGCGACAATGGCAAACAACAAACTGCCCATCGTGACGCTTTTCACGACATTACGCCCGGCCTCGGTCGCGTTGTAGTGCCACAGCGTAATGCTGTCGAGATAGGCGAAAACGGTGATGAGATCGGACCAGATTGCCCAGAACAGCACCGCAAACAGCGCGATCATCACCAGCATCGTAATACGCAGCGTCTGCTGGTTGACCTGCTCCAGAGCAATGGTGGGTTCTTCCTGCGGCTCAGCGCCCTCGGCCCCTTCTTTGACCAGGTGCTGACGGCGCGCCAGCGCGCGTCGCCAGGCAATACGCCGGGCGGCGACGCTCAGACCGCGCAGTACAGTCTGGTAAAGCAGATTCCACAGCATGACCAGATAAACGGTGTCAATCCAGCGGCCCGCGAGGCGCAGGGTGGTGTAGAAATAGCCTGTCGCCGTCAGCACCATAAGCGCGATAGGTACGATCGACAGTACAGTAACGATGATAAGGCGAAGGTTGTGGGACGCTTTATCGCGCCAGCTTTCGCGACATATCGGTAAAACAAGCACCGCAATCAGCAGCAGATTGAGGAAAATAACGCACTGCCCGATGACATCATCCATTAGATGCAGCGGCGACAGTTCCGACATGACTGACCAGAAGTTTAACGGCAGCAGAGCAAGGCTGACGCGGACAATCTGTCGCCGCCAGTGGCTGGTTAATCGTGACGGCATCGTAAAATGGTTTACCGCCACGCCGTCTTTTTCCAGCACCTTCCAGCACAGGCCAAATACCAGCCAGAAAAATGCCAGCTTTTTACTATAAGCCCAAAGCAAATCGCTGATATTTAGTTGCATTGTCAGCAAAATCAGGCCAATAGCCAGAATCAGCAGCACCACAGGTAATGCTCTGATCAGATCAATCAGAATCGCTTTCGGCGTATGGAGCTGGGTATCATTGCGCAGTTGCCCGACCTGCGATGCCAGTTTCGCCTGATACGCTTTTAGCCACTGCAGACGCCAGCGAATAAGCCCGGCAATCAGCAGCAGCGGCAAACCGGCAAGAAACGCGATAAAGACGGAAGGCCAGGCTTTTTCCCAGTTCACTTTAATTTTCATTGAGTTAAACTGGTCCTTCAGCGCTTCAGGGAACGCTTTAATCCATTCCCAGTCCATCGGTCGATTGCTGTTTACCCAAAAAATCTGCTGAGTCAGGATAGCTTTCAGGTTCGTCGAAACGCTGATTAACTGCTGCTGATTCACCTGCAGGTTAATCGCCATCATCAGTTGGTTACCCAGCTGTTTGTTCAACTGATCGAGCAGTTCCCGGCGCATATCAACAATTTCCAGAAGCGCATCGTGCACCTCGGGATTCACATCGCTACTATGACCGTCTTCCATCTTCGCGACAAACGCATCGCTCTGGAATAACGCATCACGCTGCTGATTAATCTCAAACTGTTCCAGACGCAGGTCGGCGATACGATTGGTCATATCGCCCAGTTCCTCTGCGGAAGGCAGGGTTTGCTGCTGTTGATAAAGAATACGCGACAGCAACAGGCTGCCTTTCAGCACGGAGATCTGCTCTTTAATATCGCGCTCCGATTGCAGCGCCCGATCGAGCCAGGTTTTCACTTTGATATTACGCTGGACCAGCTGATTACCGTCTTCCGTCGCCGAAATAAGCCTTTCGCTAAGTTGATGGTTTATATCCAGTTCTTGTTTCACCAGCGGGTTAGCCTGAATACGCGCGGTTTCATCCGGCGACGCCGCTTCCTGAGCGGTCTTTTCAGTGAGCGTCAAGCGCTTACTGTTAACCGCTTCCTGCAATAGCTGAAGCTGGTGCTCCAGACGGTTGCTGTTAGCGGTGACATAATCACGCTGTTTTTGCAGGGTATCCTGCAACACAGTGTTGCCCTCCAGGCTTTTGCGCTGTTGGTCTATCTGCGCATTCAGTAACGCCTGCTGCGCCAGCAGCAAATTTTGCTGACTGGGGCGTAACGCCTCCTCCCCTGCAGAGGTACCATTCAGGCGGTTACGGATCTGTTGCAACTGCTGCGACGCTGAATACATCGCATTTTGCACACGCTCCGGCTGCGTCTGCAGGGAGACTAACTGGCTGTTATAAGCCGCCAAATCGTTCTGCGCGTTTTGCAAATCATCCAGCATCTCAGAGACGCGCGACTCCAGCTGGCGCAGCGACAAGGTGCTCAACGTTTTACGCGTGGTTTCATCATCAGGCACATCACTCAATGCATTCAGGCTATTGATAGCCTGATTCATTTTTGCCGGTGCCTGCGCGACCTTCTGACGCAATTGTGCCGTTTCCGACTTTACGTGTTCAATTTTATCGAGGATTTCCAGGGTCTGGGTCAGATCTTGCTGAACCAGCTTGTCCTGCGCGGTCAGCTCTTTTTGCTTGTTCAACGTATTGAGCTGGCTCTGGACTTCAGATCGCTCAGGTAAATCAGCCGCAATCGCTTGATTAATGCGACTCAGGCTGACAAAAAAAATCAGGGTAATAATGAACGCAGACAGGGCGTTTCGCCAACGGATAGTGTGCAGCATAGTGTTAACATGAGTGGTTGCAAAAGCCGGAGAATACCGGGGATCGTCGCAGCGCGCAGAATAGCACTTCTGACACCGCGCGAATAGCGGCAGACAGCAGGAAAAATTCCCCCCCCTGTCTCGCCAGCCGGCTTAATCGCCTGAACCTTCAGGACACCGTAATGAAGGGCAAAATTGATACATTTCAAGCAGCGTGACGACATATTCCCGCGCTTCTTTTTGCAGATCGAATGCATTCGGCGCCAGCAGCCAGTTTTCCATCAGACCGGAAAGGTAGCTACGCATTAAAATCGCCGCCCGGCGGGTGCGCAAATTGTCCGGCAACAGTTTCGCCGCAATGCATTCCTTCAGCGTTTGTTCGATACGCTCGTAATTCTCAAGACATAGACTACGCTGTGCTTGTTGAAGCGTGACCATTTCACCCACGAATTCACATTTATGGAAGAGAATTTCCATCATCAACCGCCGACGTTTCTCTGTCACCGTTGCTTCAAGGATATACACTAAGATCTCGCGGACAACTGACAGTGGATCGTTGGGAAATTTTGCCCGATACTCAACTTCGAGATCATTAATATTTGCTTCTGAAAGTAACCATATTTCATTAAATAAATCTGATTTATTTTTGAAATGCCAGTAGATAGCACCCCTCGTCACCCCGGCGGCTTTTGCAATTGCCGCCAGCGAGGTAGAAGATACCCCTTGCTGCGAAAAGAGATGCAGGGCGGCATCAAGAATTTGTTGCCGGGTCTCAAGCGCCTGTTGTTTGGTTTTTCGTGCCATAGGTCGGTGAGTTTACAGAGGTTACGTTTACATGCATTTGTGAATGTATGTACCATAACGTGACCATAGAAAGCATGTACCATAGCATGACCATAATAGAAACACAGTAGTGGGTTTGTGGTCAGTTGAGCCACTGAACAATTTGAAATTGGACACTCGAGGTTTACATATGAACAAAAACAGAGGGTTTAGGCCTCTGGCGGTCGTTCTGATGCTCTCAGGCAGCTTAGCGCTAACAGGATGTGATGATAAACCGGCGCAGCAAGGAGCCCAGCAAATGCCGGAAGTCGGTGTTGTGACTCTCAAATCTGCTCCTCTACAAATCACTACAGAACTGCCAGGCCGTACCAGCGCCTACCGCGTTGCGGAAGTTCGTCCCCAGGTGAGCGGTATTATTCTCAAGCGTAACTTCATTGAAGGCAGTGATATCAAGGCAGGCGAGTCTCTTTATCAAATTGATCCAGCGACCTATCAGGCCACCTACGAAAGCGCGAAAGGCGATTTAGCAAAAGCGCAGGCAGCGGCGAATATAGACCGATTGACGGTTAAACGTTATCAAAAACTGTTAGGGACTAAATACATTAGCCAGCAGGATTACGATACCGCCGTGGCAACCGCTCAGCAGAGCGATGCCGCCGTCGTCGCCGCCAAGGCCGCAGTAGAAACCGCGCGCATCAATCTGGCGTACACCAAAGTCACCTCTCCGATTAGCGGCCGTATTGGCAAATCGACGGTGACGGAAGGCGCTCTGGTACAAAACGGCCAAACTACCGCGCTGGCGACTGTACAGCAGTTAGATCCTATCTATGTCGACGTGACCCAATCGAGCAATGATTTTCTGCGCCTGAAACAGGAACTGGCCAGCGGCCAGTTGCAGCAGGAAAACGGCAAAGCGAAAGTTGAGCTGGTCACGAGCGACGGTGTGAAATATCCGCAGGTCGGGACGCTGGAGTTCTCCGACGTCACCGTCGACCAGACGACCGGCTCTATTACACTACGCGCGATCTTCCCGAATCCTGATCACACCCTGTTGCCAGGTATGTTCGTCCGCGCACGCCTGGAAGAAGGCGTTAATCCTGATGCATTGCTGGTTCCTCAACAGGGCGTAACCCGAACCCCTCGTGGCGATGCGAGCGCGATGGTTGTTGGTGAAGGCGATAAAGTCGAGGTCCGCCAGATTACAACCACTCAGGCAATTGGCGATAAATGGCTGGTCACCAAAGGATTAAAAACGGGCGATCGCTTAATTGTCACCGGCCTGCAAAAAGTCAAACCAGGCGTACAGGTGAAAGCGCAGGAAGTCGTTTCTGACGATAAACAGCAAGCCGCAGGCAACGCTCAGTCAGAATAAACCAGGTCTTAACTTAAACAGGAGCCGTTAAGACATGCCTAATTTCTTTATCGATCGCCCTATCTTTGCGTGGGTGCTCGCCATCATTATCATGTTGGCAGGGGGGCTTGCGATCCTCAAACTGCCGGTTGCGCAATATCCAACGATTGCGCCGCCGGCAGTGACGATCTCCGCGACCTACCCTGGCGCAGATGCGAAAACCGTACAGGATACGGTAACGCAGGTTATCGAGCAGAACATGAACGGTATCGATAACCTGATGTACATGTCCTCAAACAGTGACTCCACAGGTACCGTGCAAATCACTCTGACATTCGAGTCCGGGACGAATGCCGATATCGCCCAGGTGCAGGTGCAGAACAAACTGCAACTGGCTATGCCGCTGCTGCCTCAGGAAGTTCAACAGCAGGGGGTTAGCGTTGAGAAGTCATCCAGTTCCTTCCTGATGGTCGTGGGCGTCATTAACACCAACGGCACCATGACCCAGGAAGATATCTCTGACTATGTTGCGGCGAACATGAAAGACGCGATCAGCCGTACGCCAGGGGTGGGTGACGTGCAACTGTTTGGTTCACAGTACGCGATGCGTATCTGGATGGACCCCATCAAGCTGAACAACTTCCAGCTTACCCCGGTGGATGTCATTAGCGCGATCACCGCGCAAAACGCTCAGGTCGCCGCCGGCCAACTTGGCGGTACGCCGCCAGTGAAAGGCCAGCAATTGAACGCCTCCATCATCGCGCAAACGCGTCTGACCTCAACGGAAGAGTTCGGTAAAATTCTGCTCAAAGTCAACCAGGATGGTTCTCAGGTTCGCCTGCGTGATGTCGCCAAAATTGAACTGGGCGGTGAAAGCTATGACGTCATTGCGAAATTCAACGGCCAGCCAGCGTCAGGTCTGGGGATCAAACTGGCGACCGGCGCGAACGCGCTGGATACCGCCAGCGCTATTCGGGCACAGTTGAAAAAGATGGAACCGTTCTTCCCCTCAGGGCTGAAGATCGTCTACCCGTATGACACCACGCCATTCGTGAAAATCTCAATTAACGAAGTGGTGAAAACACTGGCAGAAGCCATCATTCTCGTGTTCCTGGTCATGTACTTGTTCCTGCAAAACTTCCGCGCGACGTTAATTCCGACCATCGCCGTGCCGGTGGTGCTGTTAGGGACATTTGCCGTGCTTTCGGTATTCGGCTACTCGATAAACACGTTAACGATGTTCGCGATGGTGCTCGCCATCGGCCTGTTGGTGGATGACGCCATCGTGGTAGTAGAGAACGTCGAGCGTGTCATGTCCGAAGAGGGATTGCCGCCAAAAGAAGCCACGCGAAGATCGATGGGACAGATTCAGGGCGCGCTGGTGGGTATTGCGATGGTGTTGTCCGCGGTATTTATCCCGATGGCCTTCTTCGGCGGTTCTACCGGCGCTATCTATCGTCAGTTCTCCATCACCATTGTTTCCGCAATGGCGCTGTCAGTGCTGGTCGCGTTGATCCTGACCCCGGCCCTGTGCGCGACCATGCTTAAGCCGGTCGCGAAAGGCAGCCACGGCGCAACCAAAGGTTTCTTTGGCTGGTTCAACAACATGTTCGAGAAGAGTACACACCATTACACCGATAGCGTAGGCAATATCCTGCGTAGTACCGGTCGTTATCTGGTGCTGTATCTGATCATCGTTGTCGGGATGGCCTGGCTGTTTGTTCGTCTGCCCAGCTCGTTCCTGCCAGATGAAGATCAGGGGGTCTTTCTGAGCATGGCGCAGTTACCCGCCGGTGCGACCCAGGAGCGGACGCAGAAAGTTCTCGATGAGATGACCAACTACTATCTCACCAAAGAGAAAAACAACGTTAAATCTGTATTCGCCGTTAACGGCTTTGGTTTCGCAGGCCGTGGGCAAAACACCGGTATTGTCTTCGTCTCGTTGAAGGACTGGAGCCAGCGACCAGGTAAAGAGAACAAGGTTGATGCGATTACTGCCCGCGCCATGGGCTACTTCTCGCAGATTAAAGACGCGATGGTGTTCGCCTTTAACCTGCCTGCAATCGTCGAACTGGGTACCGCAACAGGTTTTGACTTCGAGTTAATTGACCAGGCCGGTCTGGGACATGAAAAACTGACCCAGGCGCGTAATCAGCTGTTTGGTATGGTCGCTCAGCATCCTGATGTATTGACCGGGGTGCGTCCGAACGGTATGGAAGATACCCCGCAATTCAAGATCGATATCGACCAGGAAAAAGCGCAGGCGCTGGGTGTTTCTATCAGCGATATTAACACAACGCTGGGCGCTGCATGGGGCGGTAGCTACGTCAACGATTTCATCGACCGCGGTCGTGTGAAAAAAGTTTACGTCATGTCGGAAGCCAAATATCGCATGCTGCCGGAGGATCTCGGTGACTGGTACGTACGCGGCAGCGACGGGCAAATGGTCCCCTTCTCCGCCTTCTCAACCTCTCACTGGGAGTACGGCTCACCGCGTCTGGAACGCTATAACGGTCTTCCTTCAATGGAAATCCTCGGCCAGGCGGCGCCCGGTAAGAGTACCGGTGAAGCGATGAATATGATGGAAGAACTGGCAAGTAAACTGCCTGCTGGTATCGGCTATGACTGGACCGGTATGTCCTATCAGGAACGTTTGTCAGGTAACCAGGCGCCTGCACTGTACGCGATCTCACTGATTGTCGTCTTCTTGTGTCTGGCGGCGCTGTACGAAAGCTGGTCTATTCCATTCTCGGTTATGCTGGTTGTGCCGTTAGGGGTTGTCGGTGCGCTGCTGGCCGCAAGCTCGCGCGGATTGACTAACGATGTTTACTTCCAGGTAGGTCTGCTCACTACCATTGGGCTGTCGGCGAAGAATGCGATCCTGATTGTTGAATTCGCCAAAGACCTGATGGATAAAGAGGGCAAAGGCCTGATTGAAGCGACGCTGGAAGCGGTGCGTATGCGTCTGCGCCCAATCCTGATGACCTCTCTGGCGTTTATCCTGGGGGTCATGCCTCTGGTTATCAGTTCCGGTGCAGGCTCCGGTGCGCAGAATGCCGTTGGTACTGGCGTCATGGGTGGGATGGTGACCGCGACGGTTCTGGCCATTTTCTTCGTGCCGGTATTCTTCGTGGTGGTTCGTCGCCGCTTTAGCAAAAAAAGTGAAGATATTGAGCACAATCATACGATTGAACATCATTAATCTTACGCTAAGGGCTGCATCCGCAGCCCTTTTTTTTGCTGCCCTTTTAAAGCGCACACATTGCCACTATTTATTTAAAAAAAACAATATATAATATTTAATTATATGTTATACGGTTTATACCTTAAATAATTCAAGTTTCAGGACAAAACGGCTAACCGTTTTAAACAGCGCTTACGTAGTAGCCCTGAAGACCGGATCATGCAGCAAGTAAGATAGCCTTATTGAGTTCCCAGTGATTCAAATGACAAACCGCTCAGTAACAGATTTCAACACTGCCTGCAACGGCCCTGTAAGGTGAGTCCCCGGGATAAGCCACATAACGCCCAGACAACACTTAAGCCACCGGCATTAAACGCACATATATGTCATTTTTCTCCAATATCGCTCTCTCTATACTCACCAGGAATATTCTCATTCATTGATACTGAGAATATCGGGTGAAGAGACGGCCAGAGCTTAAACATAAAAAACGCGGCGTTTTGATCTGCATAGCAAGGCTATAATCGTTACACGGTTCCCCAATGACGGTCGCTGTTTATGCCTTCAGGGATCGTAATGCCAGACGCTGGTGCCAGAGAGCACATCCAAAAGATAATCCTATGACCAGAAAGGCATTTATGCCGTACGCAGAACCCTGCGGCCTGATACAGAGAACCTGAATCGCGTCTCTGCCATGCAAAACCATCCGCTTCATACGAACAGTTGAGTTTGATGAAAATTCATCGGTACTTTTCTTAAAAAATAGATAAACTACAACGCGGGCATCCCTCAATAACATTGAAAACTGCCGGCTAACCTGATGAAATATAAGCTCAGTCTTCCCTTTCCGCCCAGGTTAATGTCACGATATAATAAAAATCCGGGTGCCGTGATAAATGATAATTGTAATTTTTCGTAATAGCACGATGAAATGTTTTTAGGAGTGGATTATAATTAAAAAGTAAGATTACAATGTATGTGTCAGGTCTGTTAGTCGTGTTCATCCCACAACGGTGTTGATAGTCGTCGTTTAAACCACTTAAAAGGGGATGCGTTATGGACGAATACTCGCCAAAAAGGCATGATATTGCACAACTTAGATTTCTCTGTGAAACCCTGTATCATGATTGTCTTGCAAACCTGGAAGAAAGTAACCACGGTTGGCTTAATGATCCGACTTCGGCTATCAATCTTCAACTAAATGACTTGATCGAGCACATTGCCGCGTTCGCACTTAATTATAAAATTAAGTACGCTGAAGAGAATAAACTGGTAACCCAGCTTGACGAATACCTGGATGATACTTTCGTCCTGTTCAGCAACTACGGCATTAACACGGCCGATCTACAGAAATGGCGTAAATCGGGAAACCGGTTATTCCGTAGCTTTGTGAACGCCTGCCGGGAAAACCCGGTCAGTCTTTCTTGTTAGCATTATTACAATTAAAGGGTGAATTTATGTCCACTAAAACATTAACCAAAATAGACTATTTGATGCGTTTACGACGCTGTCAGACAATTGATACGCTGGAGCGTGTAATTGAAAAAAATAAATATGAACTTTCCGATAATGAACTGGCGGTATTTTACTCAGCGGCCGACCATCGCCTTGCTGAGTTGACGATGAATAAGCTGTACGACAAAATTCCTCCTTCAGTCTGGAAATTTATCCGCTAGTGCATTTCGAATGAAAGTTGAATGACCTTTACCGTAAACATCATCCCCTGATACAGATAATAAATGTGGAGTCATTCATATATGTTAGCCAACTCCGGTAATGAAACCGGTTTCATTATGTGCTGTGGCGGCATACGCAATCCATAAATAAAGCAGCCGCCGTGAAATGAACATCAGATGATCGTCGGTGAGAGCCATCTCGCTGGGGTGTTTTGCTGCGAGCCTTTCGCCTGCCTGCCAGGTGTCTTGTGGTACATTACAGTGATTCAGCCCCCGAAGAAGAAATGTTAAGGGAAACAGGCCCGGCGAGACGATGCGGAGCGCATTTATTGATAGTCCGCAACGATGATAACGACGCGCGTTCCTCAGAAAAATGACGCTCCCCGCCGCAGTCGACGGTAACTGTTATGCTTTTCTACAACCAATCTGTTACTTTCCCCTGTGTTTTGCGCAACATAAAATAACCTCAGGCTGGGCCAGACCAGGGCACATGGATGGGCTGCGCCATCCGCGGCCAACGCATATGCAACTTGCAGTGTGACTGGGTATAGCAGAATTTGAGGAATAAGATGACAGAAATACAGCAACTGCTGAAGAACACCATTGATGAGCTTAATATAAAGGAGAAACGCGACAACCGTCCGCGTTTTAGTATTAGCTTTATTCGTCATCACCCGTGGCTGTTTGTTGCCATGTACGCGGCTTTCCTGGCCACACTCGTTGTGATGATGCGTTCAGAAACGCTGGTAGACTCAGTGTGGCTGCTTATCGTCCTGTTCGTTCTGCTAAACGGTTTTTTCTTCTTTGATGTCTATCCCCGCTATCGCTACGAGGATATTGATGTACTGGACTTTCGCGTTTGCTACAACGGCGAATGGTACAACACCCGATTTGTTCCCAACCAGCTGATCGAGCGTATCCTGCAATCCCCCCGCGTCGCCGATAAACAAAAAACGCAGTTGCGGAAAATGATTGATACCAAAGGTGAGCTTTCATTCTACGATGTATTTTCTCTTACCCGCGACGGAACGGCCCAATAAGACGATTCAGCGTCCGCAACGCCGGAATAAAATGCGCGGCGGACGTATTACCGTAGCCCAAAACCAAGCCGCTTCTGGCGTTTTTCGCGTCAAGATAAAAACGGCTTAACGCTGCCAGATGACGGGCAATCGCCTGCCATAGCCTCCGGTTCTCCTTGCGTGTCGCCAGAGCCCAACAATACGCCCCCCTCTTCACGCAATAACTTGTCAAGGAGCCGACGCCAGATAAAAAGCGGGAAATAATTCACCGCAGGCACACCCGGCGTAAAGTGTAACGTTGGCGAGTCATGATGCGTGCCTGTCTATCATGTCTGCAAACGCTCAGAGAGCACGACAATCAGCTCTTCCTCGTTATCCTTTCCCAGTGATTTCAGCGCTGCAACATACGTTTCCTGATGGCTATGCCGCAGATATCCTTCGGTTGCTCCAGGGCGCTGTCGAGAGTATTGCGCGACGACCTCAGCCGCTTCGCCATAGCACGGCAATGGCAACCGAAGCCCAGTGGCTGCTGATGCGTTACGTGTTTGAAACTCTCGGCTATCGCCGCTACGAGTGGAAATGTAATAGCCTGAACGAGCCTTCTCGTCGGACGGCGCTGCGGCTGGGATTTCAGTACGAGGGGCGCTTTCGGCAGGCGCTGGTGGTAAAAGGCCACAATCGCGATACCGACTGGTTTTCCATTATCGATAGCGAGTGGCCGCGAATTGATAAAGCGATACGGCAATGGCTGGCCGCCGACAATTTCAGCGCCGACGGCCAACAGTTACGCAGACTGGAAAGTTTCCGTTAACGTCTTTTTTTACGTCCCTGCACGGCCTTAAAGCGGGGATTACTTTTGCAAATCACGTACAGCCGCCCTTTGCGCTTAACGATCTGGCAATCCGGGTGGCGCTGTTTAGCGCTGCGTAAGGAATTAAGTACCTGCATTATTTGCTCCTTTTCGCATCAAGAAAGCCACCGAAACGCTGGCGGAAGCGCGCGGTACTGCCTTCATTGTTGAACGTTTTCTGTTTGCCGGTGTAATAAGGATGCGATTTGGACGACACATCAATTGTTACATAGGGATACGTGACGCCTTCCAGTTCAATCTCACGTTCAGTTTTAATCGTTGAACCGACTTTAAAATACTCGTTGGCGCTGGTGTCATGAAAGACCACCGTGCGGTAGTGCGGATGAATATTGGGTTTCATCATGGCCTCAATAATATGTTATAACATAACAATAAAATACGCCAGACCGATACAAAGATCAACCATGACAACTCCGTGGGTAATAGAGAGGCGGCGGCACTGGCCACCCTTCTCCGGATTAAGGATTTAACTGATGCGCCAGCACCCGTAGCTGCTCGGCAATAGACTGCAGGTTTTTACCAGATTCCGTTTTAGGCCCGCTAGAGTGGCGTACCACCAGACGAGCCGGGAGAATAGAAGATGTATGGGATGTCTCGTTATCGCCGCTATCAAGGATGCGACGCACGGCTTCTTTTCCCTGCAGATCAAGATCCAACGATACGGTTGTTAGCGCCGGATAAAAGAAAGAGCTTTCATAAGTATCATCGTAACCAATGACTGACTTTTCTCCCGGGATCGGTACCTGATGCTGATGAAACGCGCTCAGCACGCCAAGCGCCATCTGGTCATTGCCCACCAGAACCGCAGTAAAGTTTGGCGTTTCACGCAGCATTTGTAGCGCCCCCGCATAACCACTCTGCGCATCCCAGTTACCGCGAATCACCGTTACTGGCTGTAGCCCATAACTTTCCAGCGTCTCTATCCAGCTTTTCAAACGTAATCTTGCCGATACCGAGCTTTCAGGCCCGGCCAGTACGGCGATCTCCCGATGACCCATTTCATACAGGTATTTGACGCTGGCCCGGGTACCATCAGCCGGATTAAACGAAACGTTAAACACAGAACTATAGGGATCAACATCCAAAAAAAGACAGACGATATCATCGTTATCAACCGCAATTTTCTGTGCTTTTTCAGTCTCAAGCGGCACATTGATGATAACCTTATCTACCCGCTGGGACTTCAGTTCATTGATCGAATCCTGAATACTTTGGTTGACGCTCTCATCGATCATTGAAATAAGCACCTGATACCCTTCCATATTCGCATAGCGTTTCACCGCCGCAGCAACCTGGGACGGCGCATGCAATGCAAGGGAAGTCGTCACCAGACCCACGGTATGACTCCGCTTACCGACCAGTTGTTGTGCCAGACGATTAGGGACATACCGCAATTCTTTAATGGATTTCTCTACCTTACTGCGCGTGGCTTTGGATACATTAGCAGACTTATTGAGTACCCTGGACACGGTCTGATAGGAGACACCCGCATGGCGGGCAACATCTTCTAAGGTCGCGCTTTTAGACTTCATGGTCCGGTTCCTTATATTGTTATCCCTGGATTGTAACAGGGGCAATTTTAAAAAACGCCCATTGCAGCACTTCCTGAACAACAATTCTCACAAAAAGTATGACGTTCACAATACAACAAAATGTGAATAGACTCACTACCCGTAACAAAACCCGCTTATTTATTTGCAGTTAATCACACTATAGAGATCATTCATTTGCCTGGACTCTGATTTAGGACTTTTATGACACTGGTTATGTGAACGTAATACAAAAAAATAAGAGGAATGACATGAACACTACGCTACGCACACTCTCCGTTGCGTTGGCCGCTGCGCTGATTTCACCATCCGTGTTTGCCGCTTCCGCTACAGTCCCGGGTATCGATTTTCATGGTTATCTGCGCGCCGGAGTTGGGGTCTCCGGTGACGGAAGTGAAGCCGAATGGCAAAAAAATAAACTGGGACGTCTGGGTAATGAATCCGATACCTATGGCGAGCTGGAGTTAGGTTCAGAAGTTTACAAAAAAGACGACGTCAGTTTTTATCTCGACAGCATGGTCAGCATGGTGTCTGATGGCTCTAACGATAACGAAACAACGCTGGATGATGATGCGCAGTTCGGCCTACGTCAGTTGAACCTGCAAATCAAAGGCCTGATTCCCGGCGATCCGAATGCCGTCATTTGGGGCGGTAAACGCTACTATCAGCGCCACGATCTCCACATCATCGACACCAAATACTGGAACATTTCCGGTTCCGGCGCGGGGATTGAAAATTACACATTCGGCCCAGGCGCCGTCTCATTTGCCTGGATCCGCGGAGACGCCAACGACGTTGACTATCGCGTCGATGGCGACAGCAACGTCAACATTAATTACCTCGATCTACGCTACGCAGGCTGGAAGCCCTGGTCCGGTTCATGGACAGAATTTGGTATCGATTATGCGATGCCGAACACCACCAAGAAGCAAGACACCTACGGCGGGCTATATGATGCTGAAAATGGCGTTATGCTGACCGGTGAAATCAGTCAGGATATGCTGGGCGGCTACAACAAGACGGTGTTGCAGTATGCGAATAAAGGGCTGGCGCAAAACATGGTCTCCCAGGGCGGCGGCTGGTATGACATGTGGCACTACGTTAATGACGCCACCGGCTATCGCGTGATCAATACGGGTTTAATCCCGATTACCGACAAATTCTCCGTTAACCATGTACTGACCTGGGGATCGGCGGATAACATTACTGAGTACACGGATAAAACGCGTATGATCTCGCTGGTGGCTCGCGGGCAATATCAGTTCACCGACTACGTGCGTCTGATTGGCGAAGTGGGCGGTTTTTACCAGAAAGATAGCTACAAGAACAATACCGATTACAAACAGGCAGGTGAAAAATACACCATTGCACTGGGTCTGGCGGATGGTCCAGACTTTATGTCACGCCCGGAACTGCGTATTTTCGCATCCTGGCTGAATGATTCTGAGAATGGTAAGCCGTTCGAAGATCAAACAGCCAACAATACGTGGAACTTTGGTGTCCAGGTAGAAGCCTGGTGGTAATGATATTTAAATCTGTTTTATCTCTCACTGTAAGGTCGTTAATTACCCTCCGGTAATCATTATTGCCATTGAATGCTTGCTATATTTTCGGGATAACCCATTATTGGGTTATCCCATTTTTTATTTACGGCTGGCAAAGTGTTCATCAAGTAATTGTCGCAAGGCATCAGACTGCTTCCCGAATATAGCATGTACCTGTTGCCCAAGAATAATTACACCAAGCGCCCCCTGCTGCTGCAAAGACCGGGAATCAATAACCGCCAGATTATTTACCGTAACCCGTAAACGGGTAATACAGGCATCAACATTAATAATGTTGCTCTCACCGCCAAAGGCCTGAATTAAATTTTCAATCTGTTGTTGTTCCGCATGACTCAACGGTTCCATCTTACGGGGTTGAGAAAAATAATTCAGAAAGGATTTCAAACTCACCATAACAGACTCCTGACAGACAGATAAAAAAACGCCTGCTCTCAGGGGCAGGCGCGGGTAAAGAAAAATTACGCGTTACGGCTAAGGACACGACAATCCCATGCATTTAACGTTAACGGCCCATTCAGCGCCGTCGCGGTAAGACTATCCTGATAGCCCTGCGGCAGGGTTACGCTATGCTGCTGTGCGCTGAAGTTTTGCAGGAATACGTACGTGGTTTCACCATCGGTACGCGCGGTCGCCACCACGCCTGGCGGGAATTCGACTTCAACCGCACGCGGCAGCGCCAGTTCTTCGCTGAGAGTGGCAAAGAGATCCCGCTGGAAGGCCAGATCGTTGCGCGAAGCCACATGCCAGGCCTTGCCCTTGCCGAAGTGGTTCACGGTGACCGCCGGTCTTCCTGCGTAAAAATCATCGCGGTAGGTCGCCAGCGGTTGCGCCGTTTCGGTATGAATCAGTTCACACAGATGGCGTACCTGATACGGTCCCTGCAATCCGCCTTCATTGCCAGCCAGGCCCTGCACAAGATTACGTTCACCATCATTCAGACAGTCGATCTCCTCCGCCCAGATACCCAGCAATTTACGTAGCGGGCCAGGGAAACCACCGAGATGGCACAGGTCCGATTCGTTAACAATCCCCGTCCAGTATGTTGTCACTAAATGGCCGCCGTTAGCCACAAACGCCTCGGCACGTTCGGCAAAGCCGTCGCGAACCATATATAACATCGGCGCAATGACCAGTTGATAAGCGCTCAGATCAACGTCAGCATCGATAATATCAACCGCGATACCCTGTTCCCAGAACGGACGGTAGTGCTCGTTGACGGTATTTTCATACTCCATGCCGAGATTACGCGGCCCCTGCGCATCATCCAGCGCCCAGCGGTTTTGCTGGTCGAAAATAATCGCGACTTTAGCCTCTGTTCTGCACCCCACCACGCCCTGGAGCTTGCTTAACATATCACCGAGTTTAGTGACTTCACGGCCCACGCGCGTGTCCAGATGGCCGACATGGTCGATAACCGCACCATGAAACTTCTCCACCGAACCGCGACTCTTGCGCCACTGAAAATACTGCACTGAATCCGCGCCGTGCGCCACCGCCTGCAGGGAAGAGAGAATATGCATTCCCGGCTTCTTCAGCTTACTGGTCGGCTGCCAGTTGGTCGTGCTCGGCGTGGATTCCATCAATACAAAAGGTTTCCCCCCTTTCAGGCTGCGCATCATGTCGTGATACATGGCGGTGTAGCAGGCCAGCGTGGTTTCGTCTTTATCACGGTGCCACATGGGATAACTGTCCCATGAGATAAAGTCCAGCGTCTGCGCCAGTTGCCAGTAGTCGTAATCGTAGAAATACTCCATGAAGTTGGTTGTGACCGGCAGGTCGGCATTCGCCGCTTTCAGCGGGGCGATTTCATGACGACAGAAGTCAGTCACCTGCGCGGTATTGAAACGATGCCAGTCAAGGTTGAGGCCATGAATTGAGATCTCCCCCTGCGGAGCCGGAGATTCAATCTGCGACCAGTCGCTATAAGTATGGCTCCAGAAAGTGCTCCACCAGGCATGATTGAGGTTATCCAGCGTTTTGTAGCGCGCTTGCAGCCAGTCGCGGAATCGCTGCTGGCACAGATCACAGTGGCACTCGCCGCCATATTCGTTGGAAATATGCCAGCCCAGTACCGCCGGATGATGAGAATAACGCTCTGCCAGCAGCGTATTGATTTTCAAGGTTTTCTCGCGATAAACCGGCGATGACATACAGTGATTATGACGTCCGCCATGCAGCGCGGGTACGCGATCGCGGCCTACGCGCAGCACCTGAGGGTACTTTTGCGACATCCACGCCGGGCGCGCACCGCTTGGGGTGGCGAGAAACACATGAATGCCAGCGGCATACAATTTATCAAGAATATTATCCAGCCAGCCAAATTCAAATACGCCTTCCTGAGGTTCCAGTTTCGCCCAGCTAAATATTCCCACCGACATGACATTACATTTTGCCTGCTGCATCATGGCAATATCTTTATCAATAATATCGGGGTAGTTCTCCCACTGCTCCGGATTATAGTCGGCGCCATGCAATAGCGCATTGACCTTCGGGCTCAAAGGCGAAAATTTCTTCATAATAAACATCCTGAAATATAAAGCTGAATAATTAATTAAACACTTTCAATGATGGCAATGCTTTTCCCTGGCAATCAAATAGCGCCTGATTTTCCCGCGCATTACCCTCTTTCCACTCATCGTGGATATATTTCATACCGGCAGGCGTCGCCCAGGTATTTCCCGGTACGGCAATCCACGTCGGCTCCCAATAAAAAATACCTTTGCCCCGATGATCCGGAACATCAGCTACCGCCTGCATTAAGTCATGAATATAATTGTATTGCCCCTGGACGGTAGCAGGGTAACCCCCGGCCTTTTCCTCTTTTGCCTGAAAACTGTTTTCGGCGTTATCGCAGTTCTTCAGGGTATAAGCATACGCGGCTTCGACAACAATCACGTCTTTATGATAGCGCTGACTGATATCATCCATATTGGCTTTCAGCGCGCTAATCGGACCATTCCAGTAGGTGTACATCGACAGGCCGATAATGTCATAAGGCACATTGCGTTTGCTGATTTCATCAAACCACCAGCGGAAGGTGTCATTTTTGGTCCCTTCGGCCAGATGGAGCATGATTTTTACCTTCTCACCGTGAGTAAGATTTTCCTTCAGGCCGCTGATAGCGGCATTAAGCAGCCCTGCCAGACGATCGAACTCACCGCCGCCCTGCCCCCAGCTTTTTCCTTCCGGCCACAGTATGCCGCCATTGATTTCGTTGCCGATCTGCACCATATCCGGCAGTACGCCCTCCTGCTTAAAGCGCGCGATCGTGTCACGGGTATAGTCGTGGATCGCGGTTTTCAGCTGTGGATAATCCATTTTTTCCCAGGCTTTCGGTTTGAACTGTTTGCCTGGATCGGTCCAGAAATCACTGTAGTGAAAATCGAGCAGCAACTTCATCCCCTGGGCTTTTGCGCGCTTCGCCAGCGCCAGCGTCGTCGCCAGATCGTTATCCCCGCCGCCATAACGCTGGCCCTGAGCATCTTTAGGATCAACCCACAACCGCAGGCGAACATAATTCACACCATCAGCCTTCAGAATCGCGATCGGGTCTTCAGGCTGATTATTGTGGTTAAAGAACTTTGCGCCGTATTTTTCAGCATCCAGCAGCGTGGAGATATCCGCGCCTTTAATAAAATCGGCAGGCATGTTGCTAAACGGCCTGGTTTGCAGCGTCTCTTCCGCAAGCGTAGTGGCGGAAAATGAGCATGCCAGAGCAACAGCAAACCATACGGGAGGGAATTTTTTCATGGGATTATCCTTTTGTACTACCGGAGGTCAGACCGGAAACAAAGTATTTTTGGAGCGCCAGATACAAAATCGCGACCGGGACAGCAATCAGCACCGCTCCCGCCGCGTAGGTGGTATAGCTGGCCCCCATCTTCTGCGCGACCAGGTTATACAGGCCAATCGGCAGCGTGTACTTATCCGGCGTACGCAGGATGGTGCTGGAGAGAATGAAATCCCCCAGCGGGCCGGTGAACGAAAACAGCGCAACGACCGCCAGAATCGGCTTCGACAGCGGCATGATAATTTCGATAAAAATACGAAAACTGCTGGCGCCATCCATCCGCGCCGACTCGTCCAGATCTTTTGGGATCGCATCCAGATAACCTTTCATTAGCCAGGTATTCATCGGGATCATGCCGCCAACGTAGATCAGCACCAGCGCCAGGTGGCTGTTGATCAGCCCCAGCAGTTGCGAAAGAACAAAGATCGCAATCAGCGCTGAGAACTGCGGGATCATCTGCAATAGCAAAAACAGCATCAGCCCATTCTGTCGCCCTTTAAAACGAAAGCGGGAGAACGCATAGGCGGTGAAACTGACGCTGATTAACGTCAGCACCATGGTCATGAAACTGATCTTCATCGAATTCCAGTACCAGGTCAGATAATTCACATTACCGTTGAACAAATCCTCATAATGCTGAAACGACAGGTTTTCCGGGATTATTGATGTGCTCAGCAAACTATTCCCGGCGTTCAGCGACGCCCCTACCGTCCAGATCAGCGGATAAATAATGATCGTCGACACCAGGATGACCACCAGCCAGGTAAGTGACAGACGAATCCACTTTTCGCGTTTAATACTCGGTGCTTTAGCCATGTTGCTTCCCTTACGCCATATCGTCATTTTTAAAGGATTTAGTGGCGCGGAACTGCCACAACGCCAGACCGACGACAAAAATCGACAGCAGGATCGTAATGGTGGCCGCGATGGCGTATTGCGAAGACGACATCGTTAATTTGTAGATCCACGACACCAGAATATCCGTGCCGCCGGCATTAGACCCCGCCACCGCCGGGCCGCCGTTGTTGAACAGATAGATAATGTTGAAGTTGTTAAAATTGAAGGTGTATTGCGTGATGATGATCGGCGCAATGGAGTACAGCACCAGCGGCAGCGTAATGGTCCGCAGGCGGGTATATGCACTGGCGCCATCCATGGTGGCCGCTTCATAGAGATCGTCCGGGATCGCCTGCAGTACGCCGGTGGTCATGGCGAAAACAAACGGGAAGCCAAGCCAGGTCTGCATCATGATCAGCGCAGTCCTGGTCCAGAACGGGTCGGTCAGCCACGCCTTCGGACTAATATCCAGGAACGACAATATCGCGTTATTAATCACCCCGAATGAATCGTTGAACATCCCGGCAAAAACCAGAATCGTGACAAACCCTGGCACTGCCCACGGCAGGATAAAAATCGTGCGAATCATTGGTTTAAAGCGCAGATCTTTCTGGTTGACCAGAATCGCCAGCAGCACGCCGACGGTGCATTGCAACGTTGTCGCCAGCAGCGTCCATACGACCGTCCATTGCAGCACGTCAAAGAAGGTTGAGCGCCAGATGGACAGGGTAAAAATATTGATGAAATTTTTGAATCCCACCCAGTCCACCAGCTTCGCTGGCGGCGTGTGATAAAGGTTGTAGTTAGTAAACGCGATCGCGAAACCGAACAGAATCGGGAAAATGACGACAAACACCAGCAAAATAAAGCCAGGCGTGATCATCAGATAAGGAAAACCGTCGCTAAGCAGCATTTGATACTGTTTACGTACGCTATTCAGCGCCAGGCCTTCATCGCGTTTTTTGCCATTTACCCACGCATCACGCAGCGAGAGAAAATAGATAAGCAGACCGAAGGCGATAACCAGTACGCTGATGATCCCTTCCGCCAGCAGAAAAATAGAGTTATCCCGCGGCACCTCTTCACCTAAGGTGTATAACCCCCACAGGCCTTCGCTGAGAAAATCATAAAAAATGCGCATAAAACTGCTCAGCAGCGCCAGGAAGACAATCCCCTTCAGCCACTGGCGGTGATAAAACTGTCCAAAGCCCGGCACGATAGCCAGCAACAGGCCGCACCACGCATGGCGTCCCGCGCCACGCGCCTCGGCAATATTTTCGCTGGGATTGATAATCACACACCACTCCTTCTAAAAACGGGAGGCCCTCCTCCCGTTCTGTTACATCACCTGGTTACTGATTGCTGGCCTGCATCGCTTCGATTTGCATCTTGATCTGCTTCACTGCGCTATCAAGCGCCGCCTTCGGCTCCTGTTTACCGGTCAGGCTCAGCTCCAGCGCGGCATTGGCCGGCCCCCAGACTTCACCCATTTCCGGGATCCCCGGCATTGCCGTTGCCCGCGCAGACTGCACCGCCACCGCGCTGGCCTTTTCATCATTCTTAATCACCGGATCGTCGATCATCGATTTCAACGGCGGGATTTCGCCCGTGGCGATGTAACGCGCTTTCACATACTGCGGCTGGTTGATAAATTCGATGAACTTCTGCGCCAGCGCTTTATCTTTACTCCAGGTCGACACCACATAGCCTTTCACGCCGAGGAAGGAGCTCATTGGCTTGCCATCCGGCAGCATTGGCAGCGGAACAACGCCATAGTTAATCCCTGCCGCTTCATAGGGCTGGAAAGCCCACGGACCATTGATGACCGCCGCCGCTTTCTTCTCGGTAAACAGCGAGTCGATGGCATTCAGCCCGTTATCGCCGAGGATCCCTGCCGGGAAAACCTTATCGGTGTAGAATTTTTTCAGGAAGGTCACCGCTTCCACCGCGCCAGGCTTGTTCAGGCCAATATCCTGCGGGTTGAAACCGCCCTTATCGTTTTTGCCAAAGATATAACCGCCCATTGGGGCGATAACACCCCAGCTGTAGTAGATCTGGTCAAATTTCGCCAACAGGCCGTATTTGCCCGCATCACGCTGTTTTTTCGAATAGTCGAACCACGCCTGCAGGCTATCCAGCGGTTTGTCGATCAGGTCTTTGTTATAAATCAGTACCAGGGTTTCCACCGCTTTCGGCACGCCATAAAGCACGTTATCCATCCGGAAGGCGTTGATTGATGCCGGCGTAAAGGCCGCCTGCTTTGCTTTATCCATCGTCAAAGGAGACAGCAGCCCCTGGACAACCGCGCCACCTAACTGGTCATTAGGGATCACCAACACATCCGGCCCGATCCCTGCCGGTCCATCAAGACGCAGCTTTTCCAACTGCTGGGCGTAGGGCATCTCCTGTACGTTAACCTTGACGTTGAACTGCTTTTCAAAATCGCTCACCGCGGCTTTAATACCATCGGCTTTTTTAATGTCTTCCCAAACGTTTAGCTGTCCGGCCGCGTGCGCCTGCACGCTCGCGAGTTGCCCGGCAGTCAGGGCAGTAAGGATCAGTGCAGCAAGAGTGTTCTTTTTCATTATCAACCTCATGTGAAGGTATAACAATTTAATGGTTTTAATTGTGAAGTGGTGACTTCGGTTAATCGCTTAATCAATTGAGAAATAGCGATTCATGAACAACAATCTCGTTATCTTTGATTTGTTATACGCTACGCTTTGAATACCAATAAAACCACTAAAAGCTGCCAGTTGTGTGATCATGATTACAGAAATGAAACTTCAATATAGGGCGCGAAAAATCTGGAAGTTATAGTCAGTGCATGATTTTAGTGTCGTTGAGCATCGTCAGGCTGAGTTGTTATACGTTATACAAAAAACAGTTTACAGTCCAAATCCCAACGGCAAACAACGGCTACTAACCTGGGGAATGTTGATGTCCAATATACGACTGAGGAATGTCACTAAACGGTTCGGCAGTACAGTGACGCTGCATCAGATAAACCTTGATATTGAAGATGGCGAATTTGCGGTATTCGTGGGCCCATCCGGCTGTGGTAAATCCACTCTCCTGCGGATGATCGCCGGGCTGGAAGAGGTCAGCGACGGTGAGGTGCTGATTGGCGATGAGGTGATGAATGACGTCGTTCCGGCACATCGCGGCGTCGCCATGGTATTCCAGTCCTATGCGCTCTATCCGCATATGACGGTGGCGGAAAATATGGGTTATGGTCTGAAGGTCAACAAAGTGCCAAAAGATGACATTCGCCGTCAGGTTGAAATGGTCGCAAAAACGCTGCAACTCTCTCATTTATTAGATCGTAAACCGAAACAACTTTCTGGTGGCCAGCGTCAACGCGTGGCAATTGGTCGCGCCATTGTGCGCAATCCGCGGGTGTTTATGTTTGACGAACCGCTCTCCAACCTTGATGCTGAACTGCGTGTTGAAATGCGTCTGCATATCGCCAAACTCCATCATGAACTCAAGACCACGATGGTTTATGTGACCCACGATCAGGTCGAAGCGATGACCCTGGCCGATAAAATCGTCGTGATGAACTACGGGAAAGTAGAGCAGACGGGTTCACCGATGTCGCTGTATTACAACCCGGTGAATAAGTTCGTCGCCGGATTTATCGGTTCGCCCAAAATGAACTTCCTGCCCGCAACGGTGACCGCCTGGCAACCCGATCAACTTAGCGTGAAGATGGCGCAAGACCACCATCTGACGCTCCATATCACCACATCACCGTTACAACCGGGTGCTTCCGTTACGCTTGGTATTCGTCCTGAACACCTTTCAACGGATGTAAATATTGGTACCGTTGTCGAGTTTCAATGTGAAGTCGTTGAGAGACTGGGCAACAATACCTATCTGTTCGGCCAGTGCTATGGCCACGATAACGTCAAAGTTCTGTTGCCCGGCGACGTTCATTTCCAGCCCTGGCAGAAAATCAGCGTTGCGTTTGACGATCGCTACTGCATGGTGTTCGACGAAAATGATCAACGGATTAGCGCCGATATCGCCGCACCTGATGCCCATTAAACGCAGTGTCTGATTATCGTGACTGCGCTTGAGCACAGGAATATGCGCCACGTATTCACAATACATAGCGACGGTAAGGAAGCACTTAATCTGGCGACCATCGCCGAAGGGAAAAAGCCAAAAACGGCGCAAGCGGCTCCGCGTTGGTCGGGCGCGCCGTCCCCGAAGACGGCTTTGCGATCAAAGACGCCGTGCGTCCCGTGGGTTGTCGGATCCGACGCCCCTGAACAACTCCGGACCTGATGCTATTTCAGATAGGATTTTATCACCTGCATCACCACGTCAAGGTCAGCTTCACGCTGGCCTTCTTCCGGCTCTTTAACCACATGGTCTGTTAAATGCCCCTGGATGACCTGCAGCATCATACCGTTAACCGCGCCGCGAATCGCCGCCAGCTGCTGCAAAACCTCTGCACACTCATGCTCCCGATTGAGCATTTTTTCCAGAGCGGTGCTTTGCCCCTGAATTTTCTTCAATCTGGTCAATAACATCTTCTTGTGACGAACGGTATGTGACATGACGCGATCCACGGTTTGATTAATAGGTCATTTTCACTGACAACACAGTATCCAATGAGAACAGCATAACACGCCCTACTCCCCCGGAGTATTTTTCTACTGGGGGGTAGTATTAGCGTACTGGGGGGGAGTAGTATACAGTCACGTTTGTCAAGGAACGCCATATGAACGATTTCACGTTACTGCTGCAACAGGGCAATGCCTGGCTGTTTATCCCCGGAGCGATTCTATTAGGTGCGCTGCATGGCCTTGAGCCCGGACACTCGAAAACCATGATGGCGGCATTTATTGTGGCAGTGCACGGCACGCTGAAACAGGCTGTACTTCTGGGCTTAGCGGCGACAGTGTCGCATACGGCGGTGGTCTGGCTGGTGGCAATGGCGGGGCTGTGGTTTGGCCGCGGCTGGAATGCGCAAACATCAGAACCCTGGTTTCAGTTGATCTCCGGGATACTCATCGTGTTAATTTCCTGCTGGATGCTGTGGCGTACCTGGCTGGTATCTCACTCGCATGAGCATGAGCATGAGCATGAGCATGAGCATGAGCATGAGCACCATCATCACGATCATCCGCATGGACACAATCCCCATACTCATCAACATCCGCTGATCGCCGCCGATCGCCAGCAGGATGCTCACCAGCGCGCGCACGCTGAAGAAATTAATCGTCGTTTTAACAGTCAGCGAGCCACCACCGGGCAGATTATGCTGTTCGGGCTAACGGGCGGGCTCATCCCCTGCCCGGCGTCAATTACCGTTCTGCTTATCTGCCTGCAACTGAAAAAATTCTCGCTGGGCGCCACCCTGGTGCTAAGTTTTAGCGTCGGGCTTGCGCTCACCTTAGTGGCCTCTGGAGCGATTGCCGCCCTGAGTCTCAGGCATGTCGCTAATCGCTGGCCCGGTCTGAACGCCCTGTCCCACAAAGCGCCATGGATTTCCGGCACGCTGATTATGGCGCTGGGCTTATATATGCTGTTTTATGGCTGGAATAACCTGTAGTTGCCTTCCCGGCATCAACAGGTTTTCCGGAGATTCGACAGGTCAGCTTCTGTACCCGCTGACAGCGTAAAATCAGGAAATCGCCTCGTCGGGTTTTGCCAGCGCTTTACCCGCTATGGGCTGGCGAAACCACGGCAGGCACAGTTGGATCAGCGGCCCAATCGTTAAAGCATAAAGCACGGTTCCCGGGCCAAAATTACCGCCCATCAGCCAGCCAATCAGCAGGACGGAAACTTCAATTACCGTACGAATGCCGCGCAGCGACCAGCCGGTACGCGCATGCAGGCCCGTCATCAGGCCATCACGTGGCCCGGGGCCAAAACCTGCGCCAATATACATCCCCGTCGCCAGCGCATTGAGCACAATAGCCGCTACCAGCAACAGACTGCGTGCCACCAGCGATTCCAGCGGCGGCAACATCGCCAGAGTGGCATTTGCTGCCAGCCCCAGCACAATCACATTGCTCACCGTTCCCAGCCCCGGCATTTGGCGTAGCGGGATCCACAGCAGCAGCACTGCCGCCCCCGTCAGAATCATGACCGTACCGAAATCCAGACGGAACTGCTTGCCAATACCAAGGTGAAACACATCCCACGGATCGGCCCCCAGGCTGGCATGCACAAATAACGCGGTCGATACGCCATACAGAACCAGACCAATATAAAGCTGCAATAAACGACGGATCATTTTTCACCTCAGGACAATTGCGATCATCCACATCATCAGTAAAAATGGATTGATAATTAATGGCCAGTTTTTAAAAAGTGGATCGCTATGTCTGCTCGTCGCTTTGGTTCTCAGTCACTGGTACGCCTGCTCGGCAACTGGCAGGAATCTCACTCTCGTACACCGCTCTGGCGTCAACTGGCGGAAGCGTTACGCCTGCTGATCCTCGATGGCCGTCTGCCGCTGGAAACCCGTCTGCCCGGCGAGCGTGAACTGGCGGCATCCCTGAATATCAGCCGTACCACCGTTGCCAGCGCGCTCGGACAACTACGAGAAGAGGGCTACCTTTACAGCCGCCAGGGAAGCGGTTCGCGTATTGCCCTGCCGGAACGACCGATGGAGACGACAGCGGAAAACCCGGCCCCGTTATCCATCAATTTGGCCGTCGCCGCGCTTAGCGCCGGGCCAGAGATTCATCAGGCCTACCGCCAGGCCCTCAAAATCATGCCGCAGCATTTAGCGAACACCGGTTACGATCAACAGGGGCTACCGCAGCTGCGCGCCGCAATCGCCAGCCGCTATAACCAACGCGGCCTGCCGACACGTAGCGATGAAGTGATGATCGTCAATGGAGCGCTCAGCGGATTCGCGCTGGCGCTGCGTTTATTAACCGGGCCAGGGGATCGCGTCGTGGTGGATGCGCCAACTTACCCCATGGCCATTAGCGCGATTCAGGGGGCGCACTGCCGCCCGGTTGGCGTTGCGTTACCGCAGCAGGGCTGGGACTGCGACGGTTTAGCGGCAACGATTGCGCAAACGTCGCCACGGCTGGCCTGGCTGATGCCGGACTTCCATAACCCCACAGGTCGCTGTATGGACAGCATCACCCGTCAGCGGGTAGCCAATATCGCCGCACAAACCCACACCACGCTGGTGGTGGACGAAACAATGGTTGATTTATGGTATGACGCGCCACCGCCGCCGCCGCTGGCAACGTTCAATGTCGACGCACCGATAATCACTATCGGCTCTGCGGGGAAAAGTTTTTGGGGCGGCCTGCGCATCGGCTGGATCCGCGCCTCTTCGCGAACAATTGCCTCATTAATTCAGGCGCGCGACGCTCTCGATCTCGGCACGCCATTGCTGGAACAGCTAGCCTGCTGCTGGCTACTGGAAAACGAGCATTCCCTGTTGCCATTGCGACGAAACATGCTGGCAGCCCGCCGGGATATGTGCGGTGCGCTAATGGCGGAGTATTTTCCTCACTGGCGCTTCACGCCGCCGGAGGGCGGGCTCTCGTTTTGGGTTGAATTGCCGGAGATGCTGGCAACGATCTTCTCCGCGCGCGCGGAAAGTCACGGCATTCACATTGGGACAGGAACCCGATTTGGTCTGGCTGGCGCCTTTGACCGTTATTTGCGTTTACCTTTTACGCTGTCGGACGAAGAGCTGCGCAGGGCTTTTAATACCCTGCAGCCGATATGGCATAGCCTCACAGAACAGAAAACACATTTCCGCATCAGGAAAATCATCTAATAAAATATCGACGGGCTGGTGCCAGCCCGTCAAAAATCATCATCGATGATACTTGCGAGATGTTTTTATAAAATTGCGTTTCAACCTTGTCATCGAAAAATGTCAGTGCGATGACAAAAGCGAGATAATTCCATTAATGCTGGCGTGGGATTGGAAATCCCTTTAGCGAAATAATAAAGCCGTCTCCATCCTTTTTAATTTTAGCCCCTGTATCACACCAGTCGGAGGCAAGGCGAAAGAACTCATCACTACCAATATTCCAGTTCAAACGCACGTGTTTAACGTACCCGGAACGGAGCATGTCACAGGCTTCGCTATAATTACTGGCTGTAGAGAGTTGTTGTTTCATTTTTTCTTCTTCAGGATTTTGCGTAGTGCCTTGATTTCTTTAGGGGTTAACGGAGAGGTTTCCTCTTCGACATGCTGGTTATCGATATCTTCTTCTGAAACCGCCGGTTCATCTGCTGATTCTGCTACCTGAAAGGCTAACTGCAGCAGTTTTTCCGTGGCCGCTCCTAAGTTTTCGTTATTTTCTTCCGCATACTGACGGAGTTTTTCTTTTAACTCGCTATCAATTTTTACGTTCAGAACTACTGTGGTCATAATCACGCTTCCCGTGAAATAAAATCATCATAGAATTAATACACGAAGTTAACATGCTAATCCAGAGATATATTTTTAGCTTATACCCGACAACATTTCCCCATCAATAATCTGCACGTTATATATGACATTAAGATGACAATAAGATGTCATTTAAATTTCAAATTTATGACACGGGCGTTGTGTGGCCTTTTCTTCGCCAGACACGTCCACATGAACAGAAACAGCATGCATGACCGCAACGCTGTTCCCTACATAAAAATACATAACGATATTAAAACAGGCGCCATGTCGGAATAGCCAACAAAATCACAGGCCGCCCCGTGCAGCAAAGGGCAATAACTCACTGACGATGGCTGAAGGTGAAGAGATAGCGAGCATTCGTCTGGCGCGCCAACAGGCGCACCAGCGTCAAGCTACTCCACTGTGTCTTTACCTACCAGTACAGTGGTTAACAGGAAAGAAAGCAGCAGCGCGATCGCCACGCCGGAGAGGGCAAAAACAAAATACGGGCCAATATACGCTGGCAGGCTAAAGATACTCGACAAAATATAGCCATACAGCCGAACCCCGAAGAAAGCAATAAATGCAGAGGCCAGCGAGCTTGCTACCGTCGCGGCAATAAACGCTTTTTTATAACGCGTCAGGACGCCAAACAACGCAGGCTCCGTAATGCCCAACAGTGCGGAGATTGCCGCCGATAGCGTCACCGTTTTGTCCTGACGGTTGTTACTTATCCGCCAGATAGCGAACGTCGACCCGGCAATCGCCATATTCGCCATAAACATCATCGGCATCAACATGTCATAGCCCTGCTCGCTAAAGTTTTGCAACGCAATGGGCGTCATTGCGTGATGCATACCGGTAAGAATAGCGATCGGCCGAATCGCCCCCACAACCAGCCCGGCAAAACTGGCTGAAATACCAAATAACCCCTGAATAAACAAGGCCAGCACTTTACCCAACCAGATCCCAATCGGCCCGATAACCACCAGTGCCGCCAGCGCCGCGAGAAACAGCGTCAGCGTCGGCGTGAAGACCGTCTTTAATACGTCCGGCATGATCCTGTCCACCCAGCGGTGAATATAACTCAACGCCAGAATGGAGAAAATCACCGGAATAACGCTTGCGGCATAGTTAAATACCGAAACCGGTATCGCGTTGAGTAACCAGAAGGCGCTCGCCGCCCCTTCCTGATGCGACGCCAGCGCCTTTGCAGCATCGATCAGCGATGGATACATCAAACAGGCAGCCACTGCCGCCGCCAGATATTCATTGGTTTTGAAAATTTTCGCCGCCGATACGGCGAGGAAAAATGGCAGAAAATAAAAAACGCCACTGGCTATCAGGTCAATCACCACCACGGTATCGCTTTTCGCCGAGACCACATTCAGAGCAATCAACCCGGCCAGCAGGCCCTTTATCATCCCGGCACCGGCAATCGCTGGCACGATGGGACCAAACACCCCGGAAACCGTATCCATAAACAGCGATACCAGACTTTTACGCCGTTGAATAGGCGTCTCGTTTTGCTGCGCTTTTCCCAGCACCGTCAGCATTTGCTCATACCAGCTATTTACCTTCGGTCCGATAACAATCTGAAACTGATCGCTTTGCAGTTGCGCGCCAAGCACGCCCGGTAGTGCCTTAATCGCGTGTTGATCAACTTTATTATCATCAACCAGATCAAAGCGTAAGCGCGTCATACAGTGCCAGACATTGTTGATATTATCCTGTCCGCCGACCAGACGAATAATATTAGTAATGGCTTCTTGCGTCCCCATAAATGCTCCTGCAGGAATATTGTCGTTTTAATATCTGCCCAAAAGGGTAGAGAAAGTCGACATTCAAAACAAACCAATAAAACATGAACTCCATCACAAATTACCATTAATAAGCCATAAAAAACCCGATAAAAATAAAATTGGTATGGTTTTTAATTAAATTAAACAAAAATAACTTACCAAAATTTTTATTAAAAAAAGGTTTACCACAGTACAAAATTAAGGAGATGATAATACCCCTATCGGCACATCACTTCGCTGTAAAGGAGTCTCCCAGTGACGCCAACCATCATTCAAAATATCGAATGCTTTATCACTCGCCCGGACAGACATAACCTGATTACCGTGCGGGTTAGCACCGACAAAGGTCTTACTGGCCACGGCTGCGCAACCTTCCAGCAGCGTCCGCTGGCGGTCAAAACCATGGTTGATGAGTATCTGAAACCGCTGTTGATCGGACGCGACGCGAATCATATCGAAGATCTCTGGCAGATGATGAACGTTAACGCCTACTGGCGAAACGGTCCGGTGATAAATAATGCGATATCCGGCGTGGATATGGCGCTGTGGGATATTAAAGGCCAACTGGCAGGCATGCCGCTTTATCAGTTGCTTGGCGGGCAATCCCGGGATGCCATTGCCGCCTACAGCCATGCCAGCGGTGAAACGCTGGAAGCGCTCTTTGCCCGCGTAGACCACCTGCGCGAACAAGGCTATCGTCATGTTCGCTGTCAGTTAGGTTTTTACGGCGGGACACCGACGCAACTGCATACTCCGGAAAACCCAACGCCCGGCGCCTGGTTCGATCAGCAAGAATATATGGACAATACCGTCGCCATGTTCAGGGCGCTACGGGAAAAGTATGGTTCTGGTCTGCAAATTTTGCATGATGTACACGAACGCCTCTTCCCGCAGCAGGCAATACAACTGGCGAAGCTGCTGGAGCCCTATCAGCCGTATTTTATTGAAGATATTTTGCCGCCGCAGCAGAGTGCCTGGCTTGAGCAAGTGCGTCAGCAAAGCTGTGTTCCGCTGGCGATGGGAGAGCTTTTTAATAACCCGGCTGAATGGCATGAACTGGTGGTAAACAGGCGCATCGATTTTATTCGCTGCCATATTTCGCAAATCGGCGGCATCACTCCGGCACTAAAACTGGCCGTGCTGTGCCAGGCCTTTGGTGTACGCCTTGCCTGGCATGGTCCTGGCGATATGTCTCCCATTGGGGTCGCGGTTAACACGCATCTGAATATTCATCTGCATAACGCGGCGATCCAGGAATACATTCCCTGTTCAGTGGAAACCAACAACGTTTTTCCCGGCGCGCCGGTGGCGAAAGACGGTTTTATCTATGCGCCGCAAACGCCGGGCATCGGCGTAACGTTCAATGCGGAGGAAGGCGCACGCTACCCGGTCGTTTACCGCCCGCACGAGTGGACGCAAAGCCGTCTGCCGGATGGCGCAATCCACACACCGTAATCAGGCCTCGCCCCGGCGGAAGGCGAGGTTTGCCCGGTTATGCGGAATCACATAGGTACAGGTGTAGTGGATATCAATGATATCGCTGATTTCATACACTCTACCCCCTTCCAGAATCCCGCGATTACTGATGTGCATAGCCGGGCTGCCTTTCTTGCAGCCCAGCAGCGCCGCCTGCTCACGACTGACAGCAACCGCACGATAGGTCGTCAGCATGTGCGAAATCTGATATCCCTTTCTCAGGACATACTGCTGCAATGAGCTCTCGATGATTTGCTGATTCAGATCGGCGAAATCCGCGGCAGGCATGCGCGATATTTCAATTTGCACAGCCTCTTCATCCACAAAGCGCAGCCGACAGAATTGCCAGATAAAACTGTCATCCGTCAGTCCAAAGATCTGTTGTTCATCGCGATCGGGACGTTTTTTATGCAGACTGACCAGCCGAAAGCGGATCTGATCGAAGCGTTTTTCAGTGATAGAATTGTAGACCAGCGGATTGTTGCGCGCCTGCTCGTTAATCCAGATCCCAGACCCTTGCACAACCCGCACGACGCCAATGCTGGCCAGCTTTTCAATCGCCTGACGAATGGTAAAACGGGAGACACCATACTCTTCCGCCAGCTGTCTTTCGGGAGGGAGTTTGCGCGGCCCGGATTCACTGCTTTGATAAATTTTGCTTAACAGATCCTGAGTGACAAACTCTTTTTTCTTCATCCTTATTCATTCCTGAACGAAATGCGTGTTATCGCATTTGAAGGTTTGTTTTCCCAGTATCAAACAGAGCAGGCCGTGCCGTAAAGCGCTGTCAACGCCCTGTTGCGCAGCGCGCAGAAAGTAACCAGATAATCCTCTGGATTTGCTATCTTTTAAACAGGCTTACTCATGGAGATAGCGCGATGAAAAAGCAATCCTGGCCCCTGCATGATGTGCGTCACTGGCTGGAACCCGGCCCGGTCGTGCTCGTCAGCAGCCACTGGCAGGGTAAAAACAATATTATGACGCTGGGCTGGCATACTATTCTCGAGTTCACTCCGTCATTGATAGGGTGCATGATCTCAGCCGGTAACCTCAGCTATGAGCGGATCCGCCAGAGCGGTGAGTGCGTGATCAACTTACCCGACGCACAGATGGCAGATATCGTCGCGGGAATTGGTAACTGCAGCGGCGACAGAATCGATAAGTTCGCTGAATTTGGGCTGACGGCGGAAAAAAGCGAGCGGGTTAGCGCCCCGTCCATTGCCGAATGTCACGGCAATTTCGAATGCCGTTTGTACGATGACGCGATGATCGATAGCTACAATTTCTTTATTTTTGAAGTGGTCGCCGCGCGGGTGAACCCCCAGCCGACTTGGCCGCAAACCCTGCACTACACCGGAGGTGGTCTGTTTCGCACGGATGGCGACATTATCGACCGCCAGGCATTATTTACCAAAGTATCCTGAGCGTTATTCGTCCGGCAAAGGGGATATTGGGCCATAGCGGCATCACTAAGTTCAGGGACCTGACAGCTTTTGAACTATGCAGGCGTCCGGGAAACGATCGCTATTTTGGTCATTCGCTACCCGCGATTGCCCATAAATGCGTGGGGCCCCTGAACGGTCTTATCATAACTGTTCCCGTCATACCTCTTGTGATAAAGCAGTTTGCGAGCCGAAGTGAGAGTGTTTCGCAAGCCAGAGGTAAATCGATGCCAGATCCAGGTCTGAATAACCATTATCTGCCGCATCGTCCCAGCAATCGGCAATTTTTGTCAGAATGGGGAGCTCGATTTCTCCTGCGGCATCAAGTGCCAGATTCGCATCTTTCAGCGCATGACTGAGCTGCATTTGCGGTGGGAAACGATTTTCCGCGATCATCTCCAGTTTAGCTTTCACATACGGTGCCGCCAGTGGCCCACCATCCAGCGCCTGCCAAAACTCAGCAGGGGTAAAACCTAATTTTGCCGCCAGTAAAGTACTCTCGGCAACGCCCTGCATCATCATAATCAGCCACGTATTGAGGACGAGCTTCATTTTTTGACTACTCCCTACACCTCCAAACCATTGAGTTCGCCGGGCAATCGCAGAAAACACGCACTCAACCGCCATACAACGCGTACGAGCGCCGCTGGCGAGCACCAGAATTTGCGCATTTTCTGCCGGTTTTTTAGTACCCGATACGGGGGCGTCGAGATAAGTCAGGGAAGGACGTAGTGATTCCAGCAGGTTTGCCGCCTCTTTGGTTTCCTCTACGCCAATAGTGCCCATTTGACAAAAGATAGCCCCATCCTGACACGCGGGTGCTATCTGTTGGATCACATTTAACGTCGCTTCTGCATTCGTCAGGACGGAAAGGATCACTTCCGCAGACTCGACTGCCTGCTGTGGTGTCGCATGACGGATGAGCCCACTGGCAAGCAAATCCTCACCTCGCGCTGGCGAACGGTTCCAGCCGTGGACGGTAAACCCATTTTTTAGCAAATTACTGGCAAACGCATGCCCCATGGCACCGAGTCCAAGGACGGCAACAACAGGTAAGTTCATGACATTTTCTCCTGCTTACATCAATGTAATTCCGTAGTGTTTCCGGTTATACCCTGATTAACGCTATGTAACTGGATTAGGTGAATACCACCATAACGGAGTGTAACATTATAAGGTATGGCGATTTATGCAAAACTGATTTCCATATTTTGACATATCGAATCTGTTAACAAAATGTATAATCACTTCGCGTTTTTAATATGAATAACCAATAACGTATCGGGTTATTTACCCTGCTGCAATGCACCCGTATGTATGTGGCTAAAAACAGTATCAACACACTTCGTACCCACTCTCCCTGACGAGGAATGAATAATGAGTGATAACGCTCCCAAACGGTGCAATATCCTTGCGACCATCTTTTATAATTTTCTCAACCCGAACCTTATGGTTTTTTTATTGCCTGTGTCAAAGACAAGGCGCCTTAGTTCCCACGTCGCGCCATTAGGCATGTTGTTTTATACTGGCGGGATGTTGCCGCAAAAATACCAGGGTGGCGTATTCATCAGTGAGCACGGTAGCCGGGACCGTTCGCCGCTTAACGGTTATAACGTCAGTTTCATCGCATTTAAAGAAGGCAAGCCCGTTGGTAAACCTGAAAGTATTATTAGTGGCTTTGTCTCCGAAGATGAAAAAGAACTGTCTGGCGCACCCGTGGGGCTCGCACAGGACAATCAGGGCGCATTAATTATCGCCGATGATGTTGGCAATACTGTCTGGCGGGTAACCGCAAAATAATATCCGTTCTTATCATTCGGCTTCTCGCATTCAGGGAATGCCCTTTTTATACATCGCCAGTCACGCCAATAAATATCAGGACAGCCACGGACGAAAAAAATGATGAGCAATAAAGTCAAGTCGATTATTAAGCGCCTTCGCCATGAGTGGGTTACTGAACAGGCATTCATCATAAAAGAGACGTAAAATTCGATGAACCATTTAGCTGCAATCAGAACCTTTGTCAGCGCCGCGGACCTTAAAAGCTTTAGTGCTGCGGCCAAAGCATTAAATATCGAAGTATCAACTGCTTCCCGCCATATTTCTGATTTAGAAGAGTACTTACATGTCACGCTATTTAACCGGTCTACTCGTGGGTTAACGTTGACGGAAACAGGGGATTTTTTCTACTCACATGCTCAACAATTGTTACTACAGTGGGAAGAAGCGCGTCATTTAACGACCGCGATGGATAAACACCCTTCCGGCCTGCTACGCATTAGCGTTCCCAGCACATTTGGCCGATTGCATGTTATGCCATTTGTTGATGAGTTTCTTCGCTTACACCCTAACGTTACGCTGGATATCAGCTTCAATGATGAAATACAAGATCTGATTGAATCCCGTATCGACTTAAGCATCCGTATTGGCGTATTGCCTGACTCATCCATTCATGCCCGAAGGCTGGCCTCACAAACGCGTTCAGCCTGGGCCAGTCCACAGTGGATTGCAAAGCCCCCCCCTTCAGCAACTCCCGGGACCAACAACGACAGGCAAGAAGAGATCGCTACTGTGATGTTTTCGCGACTGCATGGTTCAGGGTGGTTTACGCGTAAAGTCGGCTCAACGGGCGCATGGCGACGGATACCTGTACATTATCGTCTCAGCGTCAGCGACAGCACCGCAATGCTTTATGCCTGCTGCAATCATGCGGGAATTGCCATTTTACCGGACTGGTTGTCCCATGAAGCAGAGAGAAAAGGCGACATTCAACGGGTCTTTCCTGACTGGGAATTTAGTATGTTCCCTGCTGAAACCGCTATCTGGATACTCTATCCGCAGAAGCGAATATTGCCACGTAAGGTCCGAACCTTTATCGATTTTATGGTCGAAAAGGTGGGAATACCGCCCTACTGGGAGCGAAAGTAAGGGTATGACTTATGAGTCTGTTAACCACGTTAACCCAAAAACAGACAAAGGCATTCGTTAACCTGCATAAGAAGGGAACACCCCGAATATCACGCTGATTTGCGGGCGACAGACAAACGGCATATCACTCGCCAATCAATGCAAAGAGACAAGCGTTTTAACCATTGAGGTGTCGTTAGCACAAATGGGTGGGGGCCCTGCCAGCTACATCCCGGCACACACGTCGTCTGCTCTGGCTGCTTCCTTCCGGACCTGACCTGGTAAACAGAGTAGCGTTGCGGGAGAACCAACAGGGCCCCCATTGAGAGCGCCAGTGACCTGACGCGCTGGCGCATTATCCCTGCTGGCCCGGTGAATTGCAAGCTACCGCCGATTAGCTGCTGGTTTATTGCACAAAGGAGAGAAATGAACACTGTAGAAACCCTTTGTCCGTACGCTCCGATACAGGCAAAGACGCCTTGAGGATATCGCGCGGCCAAAAGCCTGCGGCTTCATCCGCTATCTGTACAGGCGGTCATCTAACGCTTATTCTGCATCTTTCCGGCAACAGGATGTAGCATGAATTCTCACGATACTTTCCCCCAGCGGGTCTGGCAGATAGTGGCCTCGATTCCAGAAGGCTACGTTGCCACCTACGGCGATATTGCGCATCTGGCAGGTTCGCCGCGTGCGGCACGCCAGGTGGGAGGTGTGTTAAAGCGGCTGCCGGAAGGGTCCACGCTTCCCTGGCATCGCGTGGTTAACCGTCATGGCGATATCTCCCTCACCGGCCCCGATCTACAGCGCCAACGCCAGGCGCTGTTGGCGGAGGGCGTACAGGTTTCCGGTAGTGGCCATATCGACCTGCAACACTATCGCTGGATTTATTAAAGGTAAATAAATGCCCCGGAGAGGGGCATGGTCGTGATTATTGCGCGGCAGGCACAGCGTCATTAGCCATTGGTACCGCCGTTTGCTGGACCGGTATCAAATGCAGATCGGCACGATTACCGCCCTGGTTAATCACTGTCTGCACCGTATCAGTGATAAACATCAACTGGCCATTAACGGTAATCGCGGCACTTAACAGAATGCGTGCGTTGGGCTTAATGTCCGCCGGGTTATAAGGCAATACAAAGTTAAACGGCGCCTGCTTTCCTTCCGTCCTGACCGCTTTTTGCGACAGGACGCGCGCGGGCGCATCAGCCAGGGACGCATCCGATAAGGTCACGGTCAATACAGCATCCGGCGGTAATGCCACGCGATGTCGAATGTTGATGGTCCCTGAGACATTAGGTTGTTGCTGCGAGGAGCTTAGAGAGGCAATGCCATAAGGATCGGGTGCCGCCGTCTGGTTCGCTGTATTGCTGCCGTGATTATTCGCACAGGCAGATAACGTCGCCGCCACGGCTAACGCGCTTAGCATATAGGCAATTTTCATTCTTTTCTCCTTTTTATCCCTTATATAACAGGAGCACATCCTGCCAGGATCAGGAACAGGACATGAGCATCGTGAATAAGTGTGGCACAGATCTCAGTTCTCTTCCTGGAAATGAGCCCATATTCAGATTCTTGCACCCATCGGACCACTTACGATTCCAGGTTATACTTTGCCTCAATAACGCGCTGCGCACGGCAGCCACCATTGATTGAGGGTCACTATGAGTCAGGCACTAACCAATCTGCTGGGATTATTAAATCTGGAAAAAATTGAAGAAGGGCTATTCCGCGGGCAGAGCGAGGATCTGGGATTGCGCCAGGTCTTTGGCGGCCAGGTGGTAGGTCAGGCACTCTATGCAGCCAAAGAGACCGTCCCGGCGGAACGTCTGGTTCACTCGTTCCACAGCTACTTTCTGCGTCCCGGGGACAGTCAGAAACCTATCGTCTATGACGTTGAAGTCCTGCGCGACGGTAATAGCTTTAGCGCCCGCCGGGTTGCGGCCATTCAGAACGGCAAGCCTATTTTCTATATGACCGCGTCTTTTCAGGCCCCGGAACCTGGCTACGAACATCAAAAAACGATGCCCACGGTGCCCGCCCCGGACACCTTACCCTCTGAAACGGATATCGCCCGTAAGCTGGCCCACCTCTTGCCACCGCAGGTTAAAGATAAATTTCTCTGCGATAAACCACTGGAAATTCGTCCGGTTGAATTTCATAACCCGCTGAAAGGCCACGTTGCAGAGCCAGCTCGCCAGGTATGGCTCCGCGCCAACGGGGCGGTGCCGGAAGATCGCCGTATTCACCAGTATCTGCTGGGCTACGCTTCTGACTTTAACTTCCTGCCTGTGGCGCTGCAGCCGCATGGCGTCGGTTTTCTGGAGCCAGGAATGCAGGTTGCCACTATCGATCACTCAATGTGGTTCCATCGCCCGTTCGACATCAACGAATGGCTGCTTTACAGCGTTGAAAGCACCTCCGCCTCTAGCGCGCGGGGTTTTGTCCGCGGTGAGTTCTACGCTCAGGATGGCACGCTGGTCGCATCGGCAGTGCAGGAAGGCGTGATACGTAACCGTAACGCATAAAAAAACAGAGCCTCCCTGGGGAGGCTCTGTTGTGCATGGAAATACGTTATTGATCAGGCATTGTAGGCGTTTTCGCCATGGCTGTTCACATCCAGACCTTCGCGTTCCTGGTCTTCCGGTACGCGCAAACCTACGGTCATATCGGCAACTTTGTAACCAATAAAGGCAACAACACCGGACCAGACGATAGTGAGCGCAATACTTTCCAGCTGTACCAGCACCTGATGGCCCATGGTCACACCTTCCGCATAACCCACGCCGCCCAGAGAGGCCGCAGCAAAGATACCGGTCAGGATACAACCGACAATACCGCAAACGCCGTGTACGCCGAACACATCGCACGGATCGTCAACACGCAACCAACGTTTCAGCACGGTTACGCCCCACAGACCCGCCAGGCCCGCCGCGATACCCACAATCAGAGAGGCGCCAACACCGATGTAGCCACACGCTGGAGTGATACCGACCAGGCCCGCAATGGCCCCGGAGCATGCGCCCAGCAGAGACGGTTTACCGCGAGTCGCCCACTCACCGAAGGTCCACGCCAGGATGGCCGCTGCCGTTGCTACTACGGTGTTGACGAAAGCCAGACCGGCAATTTCGTTCGCCGCGCTAGCTGAACCGGCGTTGAAGCCAAACCAGCCAACATAGAGAATAGCGGTACCGGTGAAGACCATCGGCAGATTATGCGGTTTGAACGCTTCTTTGCCAAAGCCAACGCGTTTGCCCATCATGTAGGCACCCACCAGTCCGGCAACCGCGGCGTTGATGTGTACAACCGTACCGCCCGCGAAATCAAGCGCGCCGTGCGTCGCCAGCAAGCCGCCGCCCCATACCATATGCGCAATCGGCACATAAGAGAGGGTCAACCATACCACCACGAAAATCAGCACCGCGGAGAAGCGGATACGTTCAGCCAGCGAACCGACAATCAGGCCGACGGTAATACAGGCGAAAGAGCCCTGGAAAGCAACATGAATATATTGATAGAAGCTGCCCATCAGCGCTTTTAACTCAATATTCTTCAGCAGTACCCAGTCGAAGTTGCCGAAGAAGCTACCGCCTGTGCTGAAAGCCAGGGTATAGCCATAAACCACCCACAACACGCAGACCAGAGCAAAGGTCACAATGACCTGGGTCAGCATAGAAAGAACGTTTTTACTGCGGATCAAGCCACCATAGAACAGCGCAATTCCCGGAATGGTCATAAAAAGCACCAGCGCGGTGCAAATCATCATAAAAGCGTTGTCGGCCTTATCAGCTACTGCCGGAGCGGCCATCGCCAGTCCCGGAAGAAGCGCCAGAGCTCCCAGACCTGTTTTCATTGTTGCTATCTTCATTGTTTCGTTCCCCATCACTGTGTGCTCTGAAATTTACAGTGCCGCTTCGTCAGATTCGCCGGTACGAATGCGAATGACGCGCTGCAGCTCGGCGACAAAGATTTTGCCGTCGCCAATCTTTCCGGTGTAAGCCGCTTTGCTAATGACATCAATGACTTCATCAAGCTGATCGTCAGCAATCGCAACGTCAATCTTCACTTTAGGAAGAAAATTAACGCTGTATTCGGCACCGCGATAAAGCTCCGCGTGGCCTTTCTGACGGCCGAACCCTTTAACTTCAGTGACCGTGAGGCCCTGAATACCCATTGAAGATAATGCTTCACGCACGTCTTCCAGTTTGAATGGTTTGATTACCACGGTAACCAGTTTCATAAGTCCCCTCCAGTCAGAATTCGGTAATGGCCGCAGCTAACACGCAGGGAATAAAGCAAAGGCTATGCCAGAAATGAAAAAGGGCCGCTAAGCGGCCCTTGAATGCGGAGGAAAAAGAGTAACTCTGCTGAAACGAAGCGACAAAACGCCGCCACCAACTAAAATCGCACCATTTCAGTGCGCAATATGTGACATTCTTGCACCAGATTAAACCACAATGCAGAGACTGCCTGCTTATAGTGCATCAGGCAATAAGCGACGCTTCCTGGGCGCTGGCCGCCAGCTCTTCGCCCGCTAATTGCAACTGATACATCTGCCAGTAACGGCCTTTAGCCGCCAGCAGTTGCTGATGGCTCCCGCGCTCTACGGCCTGACCGCGATGCAATACCAGAATCGTATCAGCCTCGACGATGGTCGATAAGCGGTGCGCAATCACCACCAGCGTCGTGTGCTCACGCACCCGCGCCAGCGCCTGCTGAATCGCCTGCTCGGTCCCGGAGTCAATATTGGCCGTCGCCTCATCAAGGATCAGCACCTGCGGCGTATCGACCAGCACGCGAGCCAGCGCCAGTAACTGCTTCTGACCGACAGAGAGGTTATTCCCCTGCTCACCCAACTGCGTATAAAGCCCGCCATCCATTTCACGAGCCAGCCCTGCCAGTTGCACCGCTTCCAGCGCGTCCCAGACCTGAGCTTCGCTGATATCGCGGCCAAGCGTGACGTTAGCATAGAAGGTATCCGCCAGCACGACCGGATCCTGCTGCACCATCGCAATCCCCTGGCGTAGTGCACGGTGGCTTAATGAAGGAAGCGGACGACCATCGATACAAATCTCTCCCTGAGTTAACGGATAGTATCCCATCATCAGGCTCGCCAGAGTGCTTTTACCACTACCGGTGTGGCCGACCAGCGCCACAAAACTGCGCGACGGGATAGTGAGATTGATGTCCTGCAACACCAGGCTATCGTCGCGATAGGCAAAAGAGAGATGTTCGATACTGATCTCTCCACTCCGCAACGGTTCGTTATCCTCGCCCCAGGCCTGGCGCGGTTTGTCCATCAGTTCGAAGACCCGCTCCCCCGCGACGACCGCCTGCTGCAGCATCGACTGCTGAGTTGTCAACTCAATAAGCGGCTCGTTCAGGCGCCCAAGATAGCTAATAAAGGCGTACAGCACCCCGACCTCAATCATTCCGCTGCGACTAAAAGCAAACAGCATCAACAAACCGCAGAGAATTAATGAAGAGAATAAACTCAGCAACGGACGCAGCAGAAAGCCATCGAGGCGCAGCGTTTGCATACGCGCCAGATAGTGCGCGTAGCTGGCTTCACGCATCCGCTCGCCGAACCGCGCCTGCTGGCGGAACTGCTGAATAACCCCCATGCCGTTAATCACTTCATTAAAACCGTCGTTAATATCCGCCAGCCAACTGCGGACGCGTCTGACGATTGGCGTGCTGTAGCGCTGATAAATCATCATCACGCTCAGCACCGCGGGGAAGATGGCAATAGCCACCAGCGCCATCCGCCAGTCGAGGCTAAACATCGCCACCAGCATCGCGCCAATCAAAGCAGCGCTACGCAATACGGTAGCCACAACGGTGACGTACAGATCACGAATCACTTCCGTATCGTTAGTCACCCGTGAGATAAGCTGTCCGACCGGCTGGGTATCAAACTCGCTGAGCGGCTGACGCAGCGCGGCATCCATCACGTCGCTCCGCAACTGCTGCACCACGCCGACCGCGGCCCGATTAAACAGCAGTGCCTGACAGTAATGCAAAATTGCAGCAAGCATTTGCAAGCCAATGTAGGCGGCGGCGAGGCCGCACACTAACTTCAGCGGCAACGCATGTTTCGCGACCATGTTATCAATAAAGTAACTAATCAACAGCGGACCGCTCACTTCCGCTATCGCCGCAACCCACATGATGATAACCGCGATCATTAACGGTTTGCGCCACGGAGAACCATAAGCCAGCAGGCGCTTTAACGTCGGCCAGAGTTCAGTAAAACTACGCACCAGCGACCTCCTCTGGTTCTTGTGGCACATCATCCAGCGCCGCTTCCAGCTGTTGATAACGGTACATATCGCGATACCAGCCCGGCTGTGCGCTCAGAGCCTCATGGCGACCACGCTGGGCGACATGCCCATTCTGCATCACGAGGATCTCGCTGGCTTCCGTCAACGCCGACAGGCGATGGGCGCAGATGATCAGCGTCCGCCCCTCCCCCCACTGCGACAAATTATGCAAAATCTGGTGTTCCGTGCGGCCGTCCACCGCCGACAGCGCATCATCAAGAATCAGAATCTCCGCCTCCAGCAGTAGCGCGCGGGCAATGGAAATGCGCTGTTTCTGCCCGCCGGAAAGCATCACGCCGCGCTCACCGACTTCGGTGTTATATCCCTGCGGCAGACGCAGGATATCTTCATGCACGCAGGCAAGCCGCGCGACATGCTCAATTTGCGCCTGCGTCGCCTCCGGTTTGCCGAGCGCAATGTTTCTGGCGACAGTATCGGAAAACAAAAATGGCGTTTGGTTGACCACCGCCAGTCGGGCACGCCAGCTATCCAGTTGTAGCCGGGTCAGAGGAACATTATGGAAGCGGATGTCACCTTCAGTCACGTCAAAATGACGCTGAAGCAATGCCAGTATAGTGCTCTTGCCGGAACCGGTCGGCCCGCAAATGCCCAGTCTCTGCCCGGGCTGCAGCGTAAAATTGACCTTTTCCAGAGCGGCACGATTGGCCTGTGGATAGATAAATTTATGAACAGCGAAGCTGAGTACACCCCGCCCTTCCGCCGCGGGTTCTCTGCCGTCGTTAACGACCGGCGCCTCTTCCAGCATGGTACGAATCCGCGCATAGGCCGCGCTGCCGCGCTCGACGATGTTAAACATCCACGCCAGCGCCAGCATTGGCCAAATCATCAGGCCGAGATACATCACAAAGCTGGTAAGCTGCCCAAGGGTCATGCTGCCCTGCAAAACCATCCAACTACCGCCGCCGATCGCCAGCAGGTTGGCAGTACCTATGGCGAGATAAATCGTGGGATCAAAGCGGGCGTCAATGCGCGCCACGCGCATATTTTTCGCCCCGGTATCCGCGGCATCGGCGGCAAACTGCGCCGATTGCCGGTCTTCAAGGCCAAAGGCTTTGATCATGCGAATACTGGTCAGGCTCTCCTGAGTACGATCGTTCAGGCTGGAAAATGCCGCCTGCGCCACGCGAAAGCGCTCATGTAACACCTCGCCATTGCGCTTGATCGCCAGCGCCATAATCGGCATCGGCAGCAGCGACAGCAAGGTTAACTGCCAGCTGATCTGCGTCGACATCACAATCAGCACCGCACAGCCCATGACCAGGGAATCCACCAGCGTCAACACCCCTTCGCCGGCAGCAAAAACCACCCGATCAACATCATTTGTTGCGCGGGCAATCAGATCGCCGGTACGGTGGCGCAGATAAAAAGCCGGATGCTGACGACTAAGCTGGCGATAGAAATCCTCGCGTAGCTCTATAGCCAGTTGATAAGAGGCGCCAAACAGCAGAACGCGCCAGACATAGCGCAGCAGATAGACCATCACCGCAATAACGATCAGCAGGACGATCCACATCCATACCTTTTCTGTGGTGTCGTGTTGTTTCGTGACGCCATCAACCACGATGCCCACCACTTTTGGCGGCACCAACTGGAGAATGGCAATGATAATCAGCAGAGTAACGGCGCCGAAATAACGGCGCCACTCCCGGCGAAAATACCAGCTAAGTTGAACAAATAATCGCAAGCGGTTAAATCCTGAATGTGTAATTCGTGGCGGCAGAAGCCGTTAATCAATAGGCAAGGCTGTGGTGTATTTTATCTGTTCCATCGCAAAACTCGAAGTGACATCCGAGAGCCCTGGCACGCTATTCACCAGACGTTTATAAAAATCATCGTAGCTCTTCATATCTGCCACCTGCACCCGCAGCAGATAGTCATACTCTCCCGCCATGCGCCAGAAGCCGAGAACCTCCGCCATCTGCTTGACCTCGCTGACAAAGCGGCAATACCAGTCGCTACTGTGATGCTGCGTCTTAATCAGCACAAAGGCCGTCAGCCCAAGCCCGACTTTTTCCGCATCCAGCAAGGCAACGCGCCCGCGAAGAATACCGTCGTCTTCCAGCCGCTTCAGACGCTTCCAGCAGGGCGTGGTGGTCAGATTAACGGCATCAGCCAGCGCCTGCAAAGAAAGGGTACAGTCATTTTGCAGCAGAGAAAGCAGCTTACGGTCTATTTTATCTAACATTGCGCACCTCGAGAGAAAAATTTACTCCGTTCATTGTAATTGAAAGGTTAAATGGCAACAATTTTTCCTTCTGTTTCCGCTAAGCTGGGCACAAAATGACAAACAGGAAATCAACATGAACAGCGCATGGGTAAAACACGCGATTAGCGAAATTAATGCCGATTATCAGCGTTCTGCCGACACGCATCTTATTCGTCTTGCGTTGCCGGCATTCCCCGGCATCCAGCTTTACCTGAAAGATGAAAGTACCCATCCGACCGGCAGTCTGAAGCATCGCCTGGCCCGCTCCCTGTTTCTCTATGGTTTGTGCAACGGCTGGATTAAAGAAGGAACGACAATTATCGAATCCTCTTCCGGTTCTACTGCTGTCTCTGAAGCATACTTCGCCCGTCTTTTAGGCCTGCCGTTTATCGCCGTTATGCCTTCCTGTACGGCGAGACGTAAAATTGAACAAATTGAGTTTTATGGTGGCCGCTGTCACTTTGTCGACAATGCCTGTGAAATCTATGCGGCTTCCGAAACGCTGGTACGCGAACTGAACGGTCATTATATGGATCAGTTTACCTTTGCCGAACGCGCTACCGACTGGCGTGGAAATAACAATATCGCCGACAGCATCTTCCGCCAGATGAGCCATGAACCTCACCCCCAGCCCTCCTGTATCGTCATGAGCGCAGGCACCGGCGGAACCTCGGCAACCATTGGCCGCTACATCCGCAGTCAGGGTTATGATACCCGGTTAATGGTGGTTGACCCGCAAAACTCGGTTTTTATGGACTACTGGCAGAGCCGCGATACCCGCCTCCGCAGCCCGGTCGGCAGCAAAATTGAGGGTATCGGCCGCCCACGCGTCGAACCTTCATTTATCCCCGATGTGGTCGATGAGATGCTTCGCGTGCCGGATGCCGCCAGCGTCGCCACCGCGCTGTGGCTGGAAACGCTGCTCGGACGTAAGGTCGGGGCATCAACCGGCACCAATATGTGGGGAGTGCTGCACCAGGCCGTTCGTATGCGTGAAGAGGGCAGTACCGGCTCAATTGTTACTCTGCTGTGTGATAGCGGCGAACGCTATCTGGAAAGCTACTACAACCCGCAGTGGGTCGCGGCCAATATTGGCGATGTCTCTCCGTGGCAGGCGCAAATCGCGGAAATGCTGCAGGTAAAATAGTGATCGTCTCCGTGCGGCAAAAGATTCCATCCGCACGCGCACGGTGGGTTTGATTCCACCTGCGCCGTGCTTCCTGGCTGCAACGTCGCGACAGAGCTGGTCGTCGCGTTCATCAGGCGCTACTATACGCCCATCATATTAACAGTCAGGAATTACCATGAAACGCGCCGTAGTTGTCTTCAGCGGAGGACAAGATTCGACGACCTGCCTGGTGCAGGCACTGCAACAGTATGACGAAGTGCATTGCGTCACTTTTGATTATGGCCAACGCCACCGCGCGGAGATTGACGTTGCCCGCGAGCTTGCGCTGAAACTGGGTGCGGTCGCTCACAAAGTGCTGGATGTCACCTTGCTTAATGAACTGGCCGTCAGCAGTCTGACGCGCGACAGCATTCCGGTACCGGACTACAAGCCGGACGCCAGCGGGATCCCCAACACCTTCGTACCCGGACGCAACATCCTGTTTTTAACGCTGACAGCAATTTATGCTTATCAGGTTAAAGCGGAAGCCATTATTACCGGCGTTTGCGAAACCGACTTTTCCGGCTACCCGGACTGCCGTGACGAGTTCGTGAAAGCGCTGCACCATGCGGTCAGCCTCGGAATGGCGAAAGATATTCGCTTTGAGACGCCGCTGATGTGGCTCAACAAAGCCGAGACCTGGGCATTAGCCGATTACTGGGGCCAGTTAGATCTGGTGCGCATCGAAACCCTGACCTGCTATAACGGCATTAAGGGAGACGGCTGTGGTCAATGCGCCGCCTGTAATCTGCGCGCCAACGGTCTGAACCATTATCTGGCGGATAAACCGACAGTGATGGCGGCAATGAAGCACAAAACCGGGTTAAAGTGATCGTTTTGCCGGATGGCGGTACACGCACCTTATCCGGTCTGGCGACATTCACCCGGGTCAATGTCGCCCGTAGGCCTGATAAGCAAAGCGCCATCAGGCAACTTTCCATTACTTCACCATCTGCTCCAGTTTCTCGCGCAACTCACCTTCCAGCGGCAAGGCTTTCTGCGTTTTCAAATCAATACAGACAAAAGTAATCTGCGCGTCCACCACAACCTGCCCTTCCGGCTCAAGCGTAATGACCTGGCTTAAAATCCCGCTCTTCCCGTTTAACTGCTGCACCTGACTGGTGACGGTCAGCAGATCGCTCAGCACGGCAGGGCGACGGTAGTTAATATTAATATTCACCACCACAAAGGCGATGTTGTGCGCGCTCATCCACTGGAAGCCCGAGCTGTTTTCCAGCCCCTCCCAGCGCGCCTCTTCGAGAAATTCCAGATAGCGCGCATTATTCACGTGCTGATAAACATCCAGATGATAGCCACGAACTTTGATTTGTGTCTGCATAGCGTAAATGCCTTGTCTTTAATTGTTGTATTGAGGTCAGAGGTCACACCACCTATGTGACCTCTTCAGTCTGGCAAATATTTACCACTGTGCAAACATACGCTGAAAAATTACAGCTTCAGGTGTGACAGATTTCTCTCCACCAGCGCGTTGCCCATACCAGGTACCTGTTTTAAATCATCCACGGTTTTAAATGGCCCATATTCTTCCCGGTAACTCACGATGGCCTGTGCCTTCTTCAGGCCAACGCCATTCAAAGCCCGCGACAGCTCTTCAGCGCTGGCACTATTAATACTGACCCGGTTCCCTTCCCGGTTGGTCGCGCTTAACGCCTCAGAAGCCTTCACCGGTGGCGACGGTACACTTTCTTTCGTTATTGACGGTGCCTTGCCAGCGGAAGGTGCCGCCTGTGCTATCTGGCTTCCCGCCGCACAAACCAGTACGGCAGCGGCAATAAGGGTTTTAACTCCTCGTTTCATGCTGTTATCTCCTTGTTTGTAGACAGCAGAGCCACGATATCGACGAGGGGAAAAGAGTACAAAAGTCAAAAAACAGAAATGGAAAAGGCCGCGAAAGCGGCCTTTGAGAATTACATCACGTTACTGGCTTTTACCAAGCAGACACGCAATTATTGTTGCTGATTGATGATGTCACCGAACTTAATTTTCGCGGCTTTACGCAGGTTACTCATCAACGCTTCGAAAGCGATCTGCGCATTATTCTGAGTGATCCCCTGAATCATCGTTTTTTTCTGCTCTTCGGGCATCGTACCCGCTTTCACGTCGTCCAGCGCCAACAGAACCACGTTACCCTGCATATCAGTGCCGACACCATAGCTCGGTTTGCCCGACTGCGGCAGCGGCAGTGCAAAGACAGACTGGCTCAGGGCGTCCTGACCGGTGCGTGACAGCGTCTGCGGCGCGCCAAAGGCCAGACCTGCTGCTTTCATCGCGTCGTCGCCTTTGCCCGCTTTCAGGGCCGTCAGCAGCTTATCAGCATCCAGCTTCGCCTGCTGCTCCGCCTTATTGTGCTTAACGATATCGCTTACCTGTGATTTGACGTCCGCCAGCGGTTTTACCGCTTCCGGTTTATGTTCGCTGATGCGCAGAACAAACGCACGGTCACCGTCAACGGTGATGATATCGGAGTTGCTGCCGGGCGCACCATTTTCACCAACCAGACCACCGTTGAAGATAGCGTCAGCAACCGGTTTGAAATTCAGCGCCGACGGCAGGTTATCACGACCAAACCAGCCGGTTTCAACAACTTTCAGGCCTGCAACCTGGGCGGCACTTGCCAGAGATTCGTTATCGTTGCTCGCCGCATCGCTGACTTTCTGCTGCAACGCATAGTAGGCGTCCAGCGCTTTTTCCTGTTTCACCTTCGCCGCGATCTCAGTGCGAACCTCAGACAGCGGTTTAACTTTCGCCGCCTGAACGTCATCAAGACGCGCCACCAGGAAGCCAACCGAAGATTTAATGACGCCGGAGATCTGACCTTTTTCTTTCAGACCTGCGTTTTTCAGCTCAGGTACAGTTGCCGCATCATCCAGCCACCCCATATCACCGCCGTTACGCGCAGAGATAATGTCGGTTGATTTTTCTTTCGCTAAAGTGGCAAAGTCAGCGCCTTTTTTCAGCACATCAAGCACCGCCTGCGCATCCGCTTCGGTTTTGGTCTGGATGACGCTATAGCGGTTACGCTGCGGCTGAGTGAACTGATCCTGATGCTGGTCATACCATGCCTGAATTTCTTCGTCCGAAACGTTTTCCTGCATGTTCGCGGCATCCATCTCGATGTAACTCACGCGGAACTGCTCAGGCGCCATAAAATGCGCCTGATTCTGCTGGTAATATGCGTTGATTTCATCGTCAGTGGCAGTTTGTTTCGCTGCCAGCGCATTTACGTCGATAGTCGCTTCACGCACCACGCGCTGTTGTGAAACCAGCGCCACCAGTTGGTCAGACTCTCCCGGCAGCATAAAGTCGGTACCGGCAACAGCGTTAATCAGCTGCTGAGTCGTCAACTGATTGCGCAGGGCCTGCGCATACTGGTCCGTGGTCATCCCCATCTGATTAACGATACCGCTAAAGCGCTCGTTATCAAATTTACCGTTCGACTGAAAAGCCTGGGTCTGAAAGATAGCCTGCTTAACCTGCTCGTCACTGATGCTAAGGCCAAGTTTACGGGCATACTGGTCGAGCAGCGCCTCGTCAATCAGACGGTTCAGCACCTGTTGACGCATCGCTTTCATGTAATTTTCATTACCCGCCAGCTCCGAGAAGCGATCGCCAAGCTGCTGCTGCATACGATTACGCTCGCTGGCGACGGCATTTTCAAATTGGGTTCGACCAATTTCCTGGCCGTTCACTTTCGCGGCATAGTTGTTACTACCGCCAATCAGGTAACCACTCACCCCAGTCAAAATGAACGAGACGATAATGATACCGAAAATAATCTTAAGCACGACGCTATTGGCGGCCGTGCGTAGGTTGTCCATCATGGTGTAACAACGCTCCGCTGTAGATGACTTTTGCTCGCGCAGCATAGCATGCGATAGCCGCCGCGCGTGAGGACGTATTTTGACAAGAAAACGGGGTGATTGTCAGCCCACAACTGCGTATAAACTCACATAAAGTCGCATTCTGGCAAATAAAAAAGGCACATCTCGCGATGCGCCCTTGTACTTCGTCACAGACCCCAATGGGGAAATCGATCAGTTTACCGCGTCTTTCAGCGCTTTACCGGCACGGAAACCCGGTACTTTAGCGGCTGCAATAGTGATTTCTTTACCTGTTTGCGGATTGCGACCGGTACGGGCAGCGCGTTCTTTAACAGCAAAAGTACCAAACCCTACCAGCGCAACGTCATCCCCAGCCTGCAGAGATTCAGTAACAGAAGCGATTAAAGCATCTAACGCACGTCCAGCTGCGGCTTTAGAAATGTCCGCGCCGGCAGCAATTTTGTCAATCAGTTGAGATTTATTCACTGTTCTCTTCCTCTCTTTATAATTTATATCGCACCAGAATCCTTCGTGATGCGACCGCGCAGCAGTTATATCAGGACTGTCATGCCCTTACAACAGAGTTGTAATTGACCCCCCTGCCAGCAATCTAAGTTAGCGAGACAAAAAAAGGCTGGCAAGTACGAATTTACTTACCAGCCCTATTTTTCTTAGCGCTCTTTGCGCAAAATCACTATTTAACCGTGACAGCTTCCATACCAAACGGCGCGTTCTGCAACGCAAGTGTCAGAACTTCCTCGATTCGTTTCACCGGATGGATATCTAAATCGGCAATAACGTTTTCCGGAATTTCTTCAAGGTCACGCTTATTTTCATCAGGAATCAGAACAGTCTTAATGCCACCGCGATGTGCGGCAAGCAGTTTTTCCTTCAGACCACCAATAGGCAATACCTGGCCACGCAGGGTAATTTCCCCGGTCATTGCCACATCAGCGCGCACCGGATTGCCGGTCAGACAAGAAACCAGCGCGGTGCACATTGCAATACCGGCGCTTGGACCATCTTTCGGCGTCGCCCCTTCCGGTACGTGAACGTGAATATCACGTTTTTCGTAAAAGTCTGAGTTAATTCCCAGCTTGTCCGCCCGTGAACGCACCACGGTCAGCGCGGCCTGAATCGACTCCTGCATAACCTCGCCCAGTGAACCGGTATAAGTCAGCTTACCTTTACCCGGAACGCAGGCGGTTTCAATGGTCAGCAGATCGCCCCCCACTTCCGTCCATGCCAGGCCAGTGACCTGACCCACGCGGTTTTCGCTATCCGCGCGCCCATAGTCATAGCGCTGTACGCCGAGGTAGTCATGCAGATTGTCACCGTTAATCTCGATGTGTTTCAGCGACTTATCCAGCAGCAGCTGTTTCACCGCTTTGCGGCACAGTTTCGAAATTTCGCGTTCCAGACCACGCACTCCCGCTTCTCGGGTGTAGTAACGAATGATGCTGATAATCGCGCTATCGTCCACCGTCAGTTCACCTTTCTTCAGCGCATTACGCTCAATCTGTTTCGACAGCAGGTGACGTTTTGCGATGTTCAGCTTTTCATCCTCGGTGTAGCCGGAGAGACGAATCACTTCCATACGGTCCAGCAGCGGCGCCGGGATGTTCATGGAGTTGGACGTCGCCACAAACATCACATCGCTGAGATCGTAATCCACTTCCAGATAGTGATCGTTAAAGGCCACGTTCTGTTCCGGATCCAAAACTTCCAGTAGCGCCGAGGCCGGATCGCCGCGCATATCCGACGACATTTTGTCGATCTCATCAAGCAGAAACAGCGGGTTTTTAACCCCCACTTTCGCCATTTTCTGGATCAGTTTGCCCGGCATCGAACCAATATAGGTCCGACGGTGACCGCGGATTTCCGCCTCATCGCGCACGCCGCCCAGCGCCATACGCACATACTTACGCCCGGTTGCTTTGGCGATGGACTGACCCAGAGAGGTTTTACCCACGCCCGGAGGCCCTACCAGGCACAGAATCGGCCCTTTGAGCTTGTTAACACGACTCTGCACTGCGAGGTATTCAAGGATGCGATCTTTCACACGTTCCAGACCGTAATGGTCAGTATCAAGGATCTCCTGAGCCTGGCGCAGATCTTTTTTCACTTTACTGCGGGCATTCCACGGTACCTGAACCATCCAGTCGATGTAACCGCGAACGACGGTTGCTTCCGCCGACATCGGAGACATCATTTTCAGTTTTTGCAGTTCCGCTTCGGTTTTCTCTTTGGCCTCTTTCGGCATTTTTGCCGCATCGATCTTACGCTTCAGCGCTTCGTTCTCATCCGGCGCGTCATCCATCTCGCCGAGTTCTTTTTGAATGGCTTTCATTTGCTCATTCAGATAGTACTCGCGCTGAGATTTTTCCATCTGCTTTTTCACACGGTTGCGAATGCGCTTCTCAACCTGTAGCAGATCGATTTCTGATTCCATCATCGCCATCAGATATTCCAGACGCTCATTAACGTCGGACATTTCCAGAACGGACTGTTTGTCCGCCAGCTTCAGCGGCATATGTGCAGCGATGGTATCGGCCAGGCGTGCCGGATCGTCAATGCTATTCAGTGAGGTCAGCACTTCCGGCGGAATTTTTTTGTTCAGCTTGATGTAGCCTTCAAACTGGCTGATAGCAGTACGAACCAGCACTTCTTGCTCGCGTTCGTCAATCGTCGGCGATTCAAGATATTCCGCTTTGGCGGAAAAATGTTCGCCATTATCAGACAGCGCTGAAATACGCGCACGCTGCAAGCCTTCCACCAGCACTTTAACAGTACCGTCCGGCAGCTTCAGCATTTGCAAAATAGAGGCCACGGTCCCGACGGTGAAAAGATCGTTTACACCCGGCTCATCCGTCGACGCTTCTTTCTGCGCAACCAGCATGATTTTTTTATCATGGTCCATGGCCGCTTCGAGACAACGGATAGATTTTTCCCGCCCAACAAACAGGGGTATGACCATGTGCGGATAAACCACCACATCGCGCAACGGCAATACGGGGATTTCAATGCGTTCAGAACGCTCAGGATTCATAGAGCTCTCTCTTAGTTTAAAGTCCGCCAGGTAGACGACGACGCAATTCCATCACGCGCCGCCGTTAATATGTAAGCAGTATATGGGGATGTATTCCATACATTCAACGGCGGGAATGCAGGAAAAATAAAAGGGGAGATAAAATCCCCCCTTTTTGTTAACTGCTTGAGCGAACTGGCTAATTATTCACCAGAAGCCTGCTGTGCTTCCGGTTTGCCGTAAATCAGCAGCGGCTTGCTTTGCCCATCAATAACCGAAGCGTCGATGACCACTTTTTCGACATCTTCCATTGACGGCAGATCGTACATGGTATCAAGCAGCGCGGCTTCAACAATAGAACGCAGGCCACGTGCGCCGGTTTTACGCGCCATTGCTTTCTTAGCGATAGCGTCCAGCGCTTCGTCACGGAACTCCAGCTCGACCCCTTCCAGATTAAACAACGCCTGATACTGCTTGGTCAGCGCGTTTTTCGGCTCTTTGAGGATCTGAATCAACGCGTCTTCGCTCAGTTCGTTCAGGGTTGCCACCACCGGCAGACGACCAATAAACTCAGGAATCAACCCAAATTTGATCAGATCCTCCGGCTCAACCTGTGACAGCAGTTCGCCCTCGCTGGCTTTATCGGACTTAGCCTTAACCGTCGCGCCGAAACCAATACCAGAACCGGTTTCGACACGGTGGGAAATGACCTTATCCAGACCGGCAAACGCGCCGCCGCAGATAAACAGGATCTTAGAGGTGTCAACCTGCAGGAACTCCTGCTGCGGATGCTTGCGGCCCCCCTGCGGCGGAACCGCGGCCACGGTGCCTTCAATAAGCTTCAACAACGCCTGCTGGACGCCTTCGCCAGAAACATCGCGGGTGATCGACGGGTTATCCGATTTACGGGAAATTTTGTCAATCTCATCAATATAGACGATACCGCGCTGGGCTTTCTGTACGTCGTAATCACACTTCTGCAGCAGCTTCTGGATGATGTTTTCGACATCCTCACCCACATAACCCGCTTCGGTCAGCGTAGTCGCATCAGCCATGGTGAACGGAACATCCAGCAGACGCGCCAGCGTTTCCGCCAGTAACGTTTTACCGGAGCCGGTCGGCCCGATCAGCAAAATGTTGCTTTTGCCCAGTTCAACACCGTTGCTGGTATCACCGTTACGCAGGCGTTTATAGTGGTTATATACCGCCACTGCCAGCACTTTTTTCGCCGGTTCCTGACCGATAACGTAATCGTCCAGATGATGGCGAATTTCGTGCGGAGTCGGCAATGCGCTGCGCTCACGATGCGGCGCAACTTCTTTAATCTCTTCGCGAATGATGTCGTTACATAAATCAACACATTCGTCGCAGATATACACGGATGGCCCGGCGATTAGCTTACGCACTTCATGCTGGCTCTTGCCGCAAAAAGAGCAGTACAACAGTTTGCCCGAACCATCTTTGCGTTTATCTGTCATGAGTCCAAACCCCTTATTAAGTTCTTTGTGCCGCACACAACGACGCAAATGCCATTCTCAGGCGCAAACCGCGATAAGCGTTGTGCCGCCCTCCTTCAAACAAGTATAGCGGCCCCCTTGCGCCAGGGCATCAATTACGATGAGTCAAAATGGAGTCGACGAGGCCGTATTCCACTGATTCGGAGGCAGACAGGAAACGATCGCGCTCGGTATCACGCTCGATCTGCTCCAGAGATTGACCCGTATGGTGCGCCATCAGTTCATTCATGCGACCTTTCACCTTCAGGATCTCACGGGCGTGGATTTCGATATCCGTCGCCTGACCCTGATAGCCGCCCAGCGGCTGATGAATCATCACGCGGGAGTTGGGCAGGCAGAAACGCTTACCTTTCGCCCCGGCCGTCAGCAGGAACGCCCCCATAGACGCCGCCTGGCCCATACAAATGGTGCTCACGTCAGGCTTAATGAATTGCATGGTGTCGTAGATTGACATCCCTGCGGTAATCACGCCGCCAGGAGAGTTAATGTACAGATAGATATCTTTTTCCGGGTTCTCCGCTTCCAGAAACAGCATCTGCGCCACGATCAGGTTCGCCATATGGTCTTCGACCTGGCCGGTCAGGAAAATGACGCGCTCCTTAAGCAGACGGGAGTAAATATCAAATGAACGTTCGCCGCGTGAGGTCTGTTCAATGACCATCGGCACCAGGGCCATATGGGGTGCAAAGTTATCTCGTTCGCCACTGTATGACATTTTCCGTCTCCTGGATTAATTTGAAAAAAACCGCTGCACTGATTGTAACCTTACGGACGGATTATCAGCCAGAATTTCTGCTGTCGGGCAGAAGTGCATAGATGCACGCTTCATTACGGCGCATGATTATGCCAATGCAGTTACCTTCCCCGGTTATGGGGATGGCGTTACCATAATTCAAGCATAACAATCTTTTGCTGTAACGCTATCACTGAAATTGCCTTTTCTCGCGCTTCCAGAGGCGATCATTGCCGTAAAAAAACCCGCGGCCTTTCGGCAACGGGTTTTGCTCAGACCTTAAACCTTGAGGCGAAATTACGCCTGCTGGTTCATCAGTTCGCTGAAAGAAGTCGCTTTTTCAGACACGTTAGCTTTCGCCAGCACGGCTTCAACAGCCTGCTCTTCCAGCGCGACATTGCGCATGTTGTCCATCAGCTCTTTGTTCTTGCTGTAGTACTCAACAACTTCTGTCGGATCTTCGTAAGCGGAAGCCATCTCTTCGATCAGGCCTTTAACGCGCTCTTCGTCAGCTTTCAGCTCGTTAGTACGAATCACTTCGCCCAGCAGCAGACCAACAACAACGCGGCGTTTAGCCTGCTCTTCGAACAGCTCACGCGGCAGTTCCAGCGCTTGTTTCTCATTACCACCGAAACGCTGAGCAGCCTGACGACGCAGAACGTCGATTTCGCTATCGATCAGCGCCGCCGGAACGTCGATGTCGTTAGCTTTTACCAGACCATCAATAGCCTGGGACTTAACGCGGTTACGCACGGCGCCTTTCAGCTCGCGTTCCATGTTTTTACGCACTTCAGCGCGCAGACCCGCCACGGAACCATCTTCAACGCCGAAACGTTTGATGAATTCTTCAGTCAGTTCAGGCAGTTCGCGTTCTTCCACTTTCTTCAGGTTGATAACGAACTTCGCCGCTTTACCTTTCAGGTTTTCAGCGTGGTACTCTTCCGGGAAGGTCACGTCGATAGTGAACTCTTCGCCCGCTTTGTGACCTTTAATACCGTCTTCAAAGCCTGGGATCATACGCCCCTGGCCCATTGCCAGTACGAAGTCAGACGCTTTGCCGCCTTCGAACTCTTCGCCGTCTACAGAACCGGAGAAATCGATGGTGACCCGGTCTTCCGCGTCAACTTCGCCTTCTTTATCTTTCCAGTTAGCCTGCTGTTTGCGCAGAGTATCCAGCATGGTGTCAACGTCAGCGTCGGTGACTTCAACCAGCGGTTTTTCAACTTCGATCGCTTCCAGACCCTGCAGTTCAACTTCCGGATAAACCTCGAACTCTACCGCGTAGGTGAAATCTTCCCCCAGCTTGTATTCGCCCGGAACATAGTTCGGCGCGCCGGCCGGATTAATTTTTTCTTTAATGATCGCGTCAACGAAGTGACGGCTCATCAGGTCACCCAGCACGTCCTGGCGAACAGATGCGCCATAACGCTGAGCAACAATATTCATTGGCACTTTGCCTTTACGGAAGCCATCAATGCGAACTTTTTTCGCTACGTTGACCAGCTCGCTTTTGACAGCATTCTCGATGCTGTCAGCGGCGATAGTAATCGTTACACGGCGCCCTAGGCCCTGAGTGGTTTCAACTGAAACTTGCATCTTGTTACCTCAAAAAAATCACAGTGCTCGGTCAACTCTGGAATCGCGAGAAAGTTGCCTCGCAGAACCGGGATGCCTTCTTCAAATGAGAAACACATTCCCTGTCGTCAGAATCATCCCGAAGACATTCATAATAAAAGACGCGGCATTATAGCGGCATCACTTTGGTGAGTCGAGAACGGTTGTCACCCACTGCTGCGGCTTTTTTCACATTTCCCGCGCAAATTTGCCGGTAAAAATGCGCAATCAGCACATTTTCCAGGCAAAACAAAACGGCCCGCAGGCCGTTTTTGATAAATCTTCACGCAACATACTGGAAAAGCGCCAGCGGATGCAAATGTGATTTCTACGCGATGCTTCCGGCACCCCGACAAGGCGGAGAAGCAAAGACGGTATCCTGCAGTCCTTCCCACTCTTTTATTGTGTAAGTATGCAGCGCCAGGGCGTGCACGGTGCTTGATAGTTCCTCCGTCAACGTCCCATAAATCATACGGTGACGATTAAGAAAACGCTCGCCGAGGAAGCGCTCACTCACCAGCACCACTTTAAAATGACTTTCAGAGCCCGCAGGAACGTTGTGGCGATAGCTCTCATCCACGACTTCAAGATACATCGGGTCGAACGCTGCCCTAAGTTTTGCTTCGATCTGTTCACGTATCATCATGAATTTTCTCCTCCGACAACGCTGTATTGCCGCCATTCCCTTTAAATGTTAGCCGCTTTTACCGCTTCCATTAGGCGAAAACAACAAAAAATTAGCATTTCTCTGATATTTTCCGTCAAACGTATCGGGTTTACTGATTCTGCATCCCGGAAGACCTGCCTGGATCGCGATAATCACTGCGCCAGGGACAGAAAATGCACAAGACGATGAATTTACATACGTTGCTACTTCCCCTTGCCGTTGGCGATGTTATGATGGCGAGAATTTTCCTCAATTACCCCAAATAGTTCGTGCGGCAGGAAGGCAGCAAGAAAGCGCCCGGGAGCTTACTGAAGTCAGTGACCGGGAAAGTAAACGAAGCTAACCGCGCTGTCGCCTGAAGTATGGCGGGTATGACCACTTCATGCGTTGAGACCCTGAACATGTTTAAGAAAATTATTTTTCCTTTGGTCGCGCTGTTTATGCTGGCTGGATGCGCCACTCCACCGACCACCATTGATGTTTCACCGAAAATCACCCTGCCCCAGCAGGATCCAAGCCTGATGGGTGTGACCGTGAGCATTAACGGCGCCGATCAGCGGCCGGATCAGGCGCTGGCAAAAGTCACTCGCAATGATCAACTGGTTACGTTAACCGCCTCCCGCGATCTGCGTTTCCTGCTACAGGAAGTGCTTGAGAAACAGATGACCGCTCGCGGCTATATGATTGGCCCGAACGGCGCGGTTGACCTGCAGATTATCGTCAACAAACTGTACGCCGATGTTTCTCAGGGCAACTTGCGCTACAACATCGCCACCACAGCCGATATTGCGATTATCGCCACCGCCGCAAACGGTAACAAAATGACCAAAAATTATCGTGCAAACTACTCTGTTGATGGCGCATTCCAGGCCACTAACCAGAATATCGCCAATGCGGTTAATAGCGTCCTGACCGACACCATCGCCGATATGGCGCAGGACACCAGCATTCACGATTTCATCAAGCAAAACGCGCATTAATGAATCACAGACCTGGCCTCTGGCCAGGTCTGTGCGATACGCCATGTCCAATCACTACTTACGCATTTTCACGCAACCCAAATCGGCCATTTTGCTGATCCTCGGTTTCGCGTCCGGCTTACCGCTGGCCCTGACGTCAGGCACGCTGCAGGCATGGATGACCGTGGAAAATATCGATCTGAAAACGATTGGTTTTTTTTCGCTCGTCGGCCAGGCCTACGTCTTTAAGTTCCTCTGGTCGCCGCTGATGGATCGCTATACGCCGCCGTTTTGTGGTCGTCGTCGCGGCTGGCTGTTAGCCACCCAGTTCCTGCTGCTTATCGCGATTGCCGGAATGGGATTCCTCGAACCTGCCTCGCAATTACGCTGGATGGCCGCGCTGGCGGTCATCATCGCTTTCTGCTCCGCTTCTCAGGATATCGTCTTCGATGCGTGGAAAACCGATGTGCTGACAGCCGAAGAGCGCGGCACCGGCGCGGCAATCAGCGTGCTGGGCTATCGCCTGGGCATGCTGGTTTCCGGCGGACTGTCCCTGTGGCTGGCGGACCGCTGGCTCGGCTGGCAGGGAATGTACTGGCTGATGGCCGCGCTGCTAATCCCCTGCATTATCGCCACCCTGCTGGCCCCGGAACCCAGCGACGTCATTCCGGTACCGAAGACGCTGGAGCAGGCCGTTGCCGCACCGTTGCGCGACTTTTTTGGCCGCAATAACGCCTGGCTCGTTCTCTTGCTTATCGTCCTTTATAAGCTTGGCGACGCGTTTGCCATGAGTCTGACCACCACATTCCTGATTCGCGGCGTCGGTTTCGATGCGGGCGAAGTAGGAATGGTGAATAAAACGCTGGGCCTGTTCGCTACGATTGTCGGCGCACTTTATGGCGGCGTGCTCATGCAGCGCCTGACGCTGTTCCGCGCGCTGTTCATTTTTGGTCTGTTGCAGGGAGTATCCAACGCCGGTTATTGGCTACTGTCGATTACCGATAAGCATCTCATCTCCATGGCAACGGCTGTCTTTTTCGAAAACCTGTGCGGCGGGATGGGCACCGCGGCATTTGTCGCGCTGCTGATGACCCTATGCAATAAATCCTTTTCCGCCACTCAGTTTGCGCTGCTCTCCGCCCTTTCCGCTGTCGGACGCGTTTACGTTGGCCCAATCGCCGGTTGGTTTGTTGAAGCCTACGGTTGGCCGACCTTCTATCTCTTCTCTGTGATTGCCGCCGTTCCGGGGATTTTGCTGCTGTTAATTTGTCGACGCACGCTGGAGTACACCCAGAAAACTGAAAATTTTATCCCCCGCACCCGCTTTCCCCAGACTTATACGCTGGCTTTACTTATCCTGGCAGTGGGCTGCCTGATGCTGGCGATATGGTTGCTGCTGCTGGTACTGAACGCGCTGAACTACACCGCCTTCGACTTCCTTGCAGGCCTGCTGGAAATCGCCGTACTCACCGCCGTTGGCGGTATTTTACTCGGCGCGCTCCTCGACTATCTGGCACTACGCAGAACGGAACTGATTTAAACCATTGCCCGGGCGTGAATAGACGTTGTAATTACGAAACGTAATTATAACGTCTTATTAACGTTTCAATATTTATCAGCCGTTATTTGTTGTTTTGTGCGCTTTCTATTTCTGGAAATTATTGACAATTTTTATTCGAATCTTTAAATAATTTAAGCGATTCAGCACAAATAATTGTATTTTGCGATTTTATTATGTCTCATGCTTGATAATTAATTGTTAATTATTTGTATTGTTTTTCCCACAGTTATACTCATTACCTTATAAACCTTTTCTTTCTTATCCCTGTCGTTATCAATCCCGCGGAAATCAAGGTTTGCAAGTTATTATGTCACACTTAGTAACACATGTGACAAACCAGGCAAAAGTAGCTAACACAGTACAGACACTGCTCCAACGATGTTTACAGTAATGCAACCTTCCCGTAAAATGCCCGCACACTTTAAGCGCCACCAGATTCCGTGGAATTGAGGTCGTTCAATGAGACTTAGGAAATACAATAAAAGTTTGGGATGGATGTCATTAATCGCAGGTACTGTATTACTCAGTGGCTGCGATTCTGCACTCCTTGACCCAAAAGGACAGATTGGACTGGAGCAACGCTCTCTGATTCTGACGGCCTTTGGCCTGATGCTGATTGTCGTTATTCCAGCCGTCTTGATGGCAGTAGGATTTGCCTGGAAGTACCGTGCGAGCAATAAAGATGCGAAGTATAGCCCTAACTGGTCACACTCCAACAAAGTTGAAGCGGTGGTCTGGACAGTGCCTATTCTGATCATCCTGTTCCTGGCCGTTCTGACCTGGAAAACCACTCACGCATTAGAGCCGAGCAAACCGCTTGCTAACGATGAAAAACCGATCACCATCGAAGTCGTTTCGATGGACTGGAAATGGTTCTTCATCTATCCGGAGCAAGGTATTGCTACCGTCAACGAAATCGCCTTCCCGGCGAACGTACCGGTACACTTCAAAGTGACCTCCAACTCCGTGATGAACTCGTTCTTTATCCCACGTTTAGGCAGCCAGATTTACGCAATGGCCGGGATGCAGACTCAACTGCACCTCATTGCGAACGAACCTGGTACTTACGACGGCATCTCCGCCAGCTATAGCGGCCCGGGCTTCTCTGGAATGAAGTTCAAAGCTATCGCTACGCCGGATCGTGCAACCTTCGATCAGTGGGTAGCGAAAGCCAAACAGTCTGCGAATGTCATGGATTCCATGGATGCGTTCGACAAACTGGCTGCGCCTAGCGAATACAACAAAGTGGAATACTTCTCTGACGTGAAACCGGATTTGTTTAAAGACGTTATTAACAAATTTATGTCTCACGGTAAGAGCATGGATATGTCCCAACCGGAAGGCGAGCACGCAGCGCATGAAGGGATGGAAGGCATGGACATGAGCCACGCGGAAACCGCTCACTAAGGGGCCGAGGAAGAAAACGATGTTCGGAAAACTTACACTGGATGCAGTCCCCTACCATGAACCGATTATTATGGTTACGGTGGCTGCGATTATCATCGGGGGACTGGCGGTTCTCGCTGCCATCACTTACTTCGGTAAGTGGTCCTACCTTTGGAAAGAGTGGCTGACTTCGGTTGACCACAAACGGCTCGGTATCATGTACGTTATCGTCGCAATCGTCATGTTGCTGCGTGGCTTTGCCGATGCCATTATGATGCGTAGCCAGCAGGTGCTGGCCTCGGCCGGAGAAGCTGGCTTCCTGCCGCCTCACCACTACGATCAGATCTTTACCGCCCACGGCGTTATTATGATCTTCTTCGTCGCGATGCCGTTTGTTATCGGCCTGATGAACCTGGTGGTTCCACTGCAGCTCGGCGCGCGCGATGTTGCTTTCCCATTCCTTAACAACCTGAGCTTCTGGTTCACCGTTGTGGGCGTGATTCTGGTTAACCTTTCTCTGGGCGTTGGTGAATTCGCGCAGACCGGTTGGCTGGCCTATCCGCCGCTATCGGGAATCGAGTACAGTCCGGGCGTTGGGGTCGATTACTGGATCTGGGCTATCCAGCTATCCGGTATTGGTACCACGTTAACCGGTATTAACTTCTTTGTGACAATCATCAAGATGCGTGCCCCTGGCATGACGATGTTCAAGATGCCGGTATTTAGCTGGGCATCTCTGTGCGCCAACATCCTGATTATCGCCTCCTTCCCCATTCTGACCGTCACCGTCGCGCTGCTGACCCTGGACCGCTACCTGGGCACCCATTTCTTTACCAACGATATGGGTGGCAACATGATGATGTACATCAACCTGATTTGGGCCTGGGGTCACCCGGAAGTGTACATTCTGGTTCTGCCGGTATTCGGCGTCTTCTCCGAAATCGCGGCGACCTTCTCGCGTAAACGTCTGTTTGGCTATACCTCGCTGGTATGGGCAACAGTATGTATTACCGTTCTGTCGTTTATCGTTTGGCTGCACCACTTCTTTACTATGGGTGCGGGCGCGAACGTCAACGCCTTCTTCGGTATCACCACCATGATTATCGCGATCCCGACCGGGGTTAAGATCTTCAACTGGCTATTCACCATGTACCAGGGCCGCATCGTCTTCAACTCTGCAATGATGTGGACGATTGGCTTTATTGTGACCTTCTCGGTCGGTGGTATGACCGGCGTTCTGCTGGCGGTACCGGGCGCCGACTTCGTGCTGCACAACAGCCTGTTCCTGATCGCGCACTTCCATAACGTCATCATCGGCGGCGTGGTGTTCGGTTGCTTCGCGGGTCTGACCTACTGGTGGCCGAAAGCCTTTGGCTTCACGCTGAACGAGACCTGGGGCAAACGCGCTTTCTGGTTCTGGATTATCGGCTTCTTCGTGGCGTTTATGCCGCTGTATGTGCTGGGCTTTATGGGTATGACCCGTCGCCTGAGCCAGCAGATTGACCCGCAGTTCCACCCGATGCTGGTTGTTGCAGCCTGCGGCGCGGCGCTGATCGCTTGCGGTATCCTTTGCCAGTTGATTCAGTTCTACGTCTCTATCCGCGATCGCGAGCAGAACCGCGATCTGACCGGCGACCCATGGGGTGGCCGTACGCTGGAGTGGGCGACCTCTTCTCCTCCGCCGTTCTATAACTTCGCTATCGTTCCTCAGGTTCACGAGCGTGACGCCTTCTGGGAAATGAAAGAAAAAGGCGAAGCCTATAAAAAACCGGCAGGCTATGAAGAGATTCATATGCCGAAAAACAGCGGCGCGGGCATCGTTATTGCGGCTTTCGCAACGGTGTTTGGTTTCGCAATGATCTGGCACATCTGGTGGATGGCGATTGCAAGCTTCGCCGGAATCCTGGTGACCTGGATTATCAAGAGCTTTGACGAGGACGTGGATTACTACGTACCGGTTGCAGTAGTCGAAAAACTGGAAAATCAGCATTTCGATGAGATTAACAAAGCAGGGCTGAAATAATGGCAACTGATACTCTTGCGCATAATGCCCACGCGCATGAACACGGGCACCATGATACAGGACCGATGAAAGTCTTCGGCTTCTGGATCTACCTGATGAGCGACTGCATTATCTTCGCCTCTCTGTTCGCAACCTATGCCGTTCTGGTGAACGGCACAGCGGGCGGTCCGAGCGGTAAAGATATTTTCGAACTGCCGTTCGTTCTGGTTGAAACCGCACTGCTGCTGTTCAGCTCCATCACCTACGGCATGGCTGCGATTGCCATGTACAAAAACAACAAAAGCCAGGTGGTTTCCTGGCTGGCGCTGACCTTCCTCTTCGGGGCAGGGTTCATCGCGATGGAACTCTATGAATTCCATCACCTGATTGTTGAAGGTATGGGACCGAATCGTAGCGGCTTCCTGTCAGCGTTCTTCGCACTGGTCGGCACCCACGGTCTGCACGTAACCTCCGGTCTGATCTGGATGGCCGTATTGATGGTACAAGTTTCACGCCGTGGCCTGACCAGCACTAACCGCACCCGTATCATGTGCCTGAGCCTGTTCTGGCACTTCCTGGACGTCGTGTGGATCTGCGTGTTCTCGGTTGTTTATCTGATGGGGGCGATGTAATGAGTCATTCTACCGATCATAATGGCGCTTCTCACGGTAGCGTGAAGAGCTACATGACAGGCTTTATCCTGTCGATCATTCTGACGGTTATCCCGTTTGCAATGGTTATGAGTGGCTCCGCATCGCATGCGGCTATTCTGGGAACCATTCTGGTGACTGCGGTTGTGCAGATTATCGTGCACCTGGTGTACTTCCTGCATATGAACAGTAAATCAGACGAAGGTTGGAACCTGACCGCGTTTATCTTCACCGTAATCATCATTGCTATCGTAGTTGTCGGCTCCATCTGGATTATGTGGAACCTGAACTACAATATGATGATGCACTAAGAGCGGCGAGTATGTTTAAGCAATACCTGCAAGTAACGAAACCAGGCATCATTTTTGGCAACCTGATCTCCGTGATCGGCGGTTTCCTGCTGGCCTCCAAAGGCCACATCGACTATCCGCTGTTCATCTGGACGCTCCTCGGAGTATCCCTGGTGGTCGCCTCGGGTTGTGTTTTCAACAACTACATCGACCGTGATATCGATCGTAAGATGGAACGGACGAAAAACCGGGTGCTGGTCAAAGGGCTGATCTCGCCAGAAGCTTCGCTGGTATACGCCACCCTGCTGGGTATTGCTGGCTTCATGCTCCTGTGGTTTGGTGCCAATCCCCTGGCCTGCGGGCTTGGGGTGATGGGGTTCGTGGTTTATGTTGGTCTTTACAGCCTGTACATGAAACGCCACTCCGTCTACGGCACGCTGATTGGTTCTCTCTCTGGCGCTGCGCCGCCAGTGATTGGCTACTGCGCGGTGACCGGCGACTTTGACAGCGGCGCCGCCATTCTGCTGGCGATTTTCAGCCTGTGGCAAATGCCCCACTCCTACGCCATCGCGATTTTCCGCTTTAAGGATTATCAGGCGGCGAATATTCCGGTTCTGCCGGTGGTGAAGGGTATTTCAGTGGCCAAAAACCATATCACCCTCTACATCATCGGCTTCGCCGTCGCGACGCTGATGCTCTCTCTGGGCGGCTACGCCGGATATAAATATCTGGTGGTTGCGGCCGCAGTGAGCGTCTGGTGGCTCGGTATGGCGCTGCGTGGTTACAAAGTGGCGGACGATAAAGTCTGGGCGCGCAAACTGTTCGTCTTTTCTATCGTCGCCATTACCGCGCTGTCGGTAATGATGTCCGTCGATTTTATGGTGCCGGATTCACATAATTTGCTGGCTATGGTCAGATAAAACCGCACTCAGCAATCGCTCAGCAGCCTCCGCTCGTAAGACCGGAGGCTGTTTTTTTATAAAAACGACAGCATAACCAGATAGCGCCGCAGTGAATGTCTGCTCAGCGTCGTAAACAATGCTGCGCGGAGCGGTATACAGGACCGCGTCATCGCCTGCAATATTGCGCCTGATCCGCTCTCTCTTCTCTCCAGGACTACCCCGTCAGCATCGCCTGAGCGCTATAAAGCAAATCGAGATGATCGCGACACAATGCCTCAAGCGAGGTTCTTGATTGATGACTGGTTAAGCTCAGCGCGCCCCAGTAAATCCCGTCTCTGTCCGATAGCGGCACGGCCAGCACCAGCATGCCTATTTCAAACTCCTGCTCAATCGCCGCATATCCCTGGCGGCGAACCTGAGCGATTTTTTCCATTAGCGCGGCAACGTCAGTGACCGTATAGGGCGTGCGCTTTTCACGCCGAATCCGCTGCAGAACGGCTTCACACTCGGCTTCCGGTAGCGAGGCCAGCCAGAGTCGCCCCCCGGCCGTACAGTAAATCGGCACCCGCTCGCCCAGTCGCACTGATGTTGAGTTAAACGGCGTATGTTTACTACGAGCAATATAAACCAGCTCATCATCATCAATCATACCGACCGAAGCATGCTCTTCCGTGCGGCTGGCGATGTACTCCACGATTGGCCGCACCATGCGCGGAAACTGTGCCGAATCAACATACGCCTGTCCCAGGCGTAACGCTTTTGGCGTCAGCCAGTAATAGCGGCCATCAGTCTGCAAATAACGTTCATGCAGCAATGTAAGGAAAAACCGCCGTGCGGCGCTTTGCGTCAGCCCGCTCATTTTCGCCGCCTGCGGTACGGTAAGCCGCGGGAACGTTTTAGAGAAGAGCTGGATCAACGCCAGCCCCTTTTGTAAGCCGACGATCAGATCGCGGGAATGAATCTGGTTTTGCATAGTTGTTCACAGTTTTGCAACAATACAATCGATTTAACGCGATTATCGCAGTACTGGTGCGATTAACAACCAGTATGGCCGAATTCTGCGTTGTCGCTCTCAGCTTCCGCTGAAATACTTTCACAACATTCATTTAACAAATGAGGTTTGAAATGATCAGTGGATTCACTCAAGTCGTCGCCGTTATTGGCCACCCGATTAGCCAGGTTAAATCACCGGAGAACTTCAACCGCTACTTCGCTGAGCAACGGATGGATCGCGTCATGATCCCGGTCGATATCGCCCCGGAAGCCGTTGCCGACTACCTAAATGCGCTGCGAGGGTGGCACAACATGAGCGGCGTGCTGGTCACCGTCCCGCACAAGCAGCGCGCCGCCACGCTGGTCGATGAGTTAACTCCGCGAGCCCGACACCTGAACGCCGTCAATGTGATCCGTAAGCTGGCGGATGGCCGTTTACAGGGCGATATGCTTGATGGCGTCGGTTTTCAGCTTGCCGCAGAGGCGCATGGCTTTCACGCTGCAGGTAAAAAGGCGCTGCTTTCCGGCTGCGGCGGCGTCGGCAGCGCAATGGTGTGGGAGCTCTGCGAAGCGGGTATTAGCCAACTGGCGCTCTACGATCAGAATCCCGCCACTCAGCAGTTATTGCACAACCGGCTGGCAACCCATTTTCCGCATGTTCATCTCACAGACTTGCCCACGACGCTTGAGGATCTGGATTTAGTGATTAATGGTTCCCCGGCGGGAATGTCGGGTTTTGAGCCCTTACCGCTGCCGCAAGCGCTGCTGGAAACGCTACCGCCATCGATTCATGTCGCGGATGTCGTGACCGCGCCGGTGATAACCCCGCTCCTTGCCTTCGCCCGCGATCGTGGCTGCGTGATTCAGACCGGCCCGGAAATGGCGCTGGCACAGATGAAACTGCTGGGACAATTTATTGGCGTCATTCCGCAGGAACAAGGGGCGGCGGCATGAAAAGCTGGGATGTCATCGTTATCGGCAGCGGTGCCGCTGGCTTTGCCGCCGCGGTGACCGCCTGCTGTAAGGGGTTATCGGTACTAATGCTGGAAAAAGCCCCACAGTTTGGCGGCACTTCCGCCATTTCCGGCGGCGCGGTATGGATCCACGATAGCGATCAGGCGCGAAAATCAGCAAAAAGCGGCACCGCGCAGGCGATTGCCAGCTATCTGCGGACGATTATCGGCGAGTCGAACTATCGTCAGGATCTGGTGGATGCCTTTATCACCTCTGGCCGCGAGGCGCTGGCGTTTCTAGAAAAAGAGGGGGCGGTGAAATATAGCCTGCGTCCGCTCTCCCCGGATTATTACCCGGATGAACCCGGCGCCGTCGATGTTGGCCGGGCGCTGGAAGTGGTGGAGTATGACGGACGAGAGCTGGGAGAGCACTTTCGCGACCTGCGCTCTCCCCCGCCGGGGATGCTGCTGTTTGGCGGCATGATGGTTAATCGCGTTGATATCCAGCACTTTCTTGATATGCGCCGTTCACTGCGTTCGTTAGCGCACTGTAGCAAGCTGCTGCTGCGCTACGGCCGCGATCGCCTGAAACACCATCGCGGCACCCGGCTGGCGATGGGCAATGCGCTGATTGCCCGCATGGCGACTCTCGCCTTACGCAAAGGCATGACGCTCAGGCTCAACACCACAGTGCTGTCGCTGACCGAACAGCATGGCGAAGTGACTGGCGTCGAAATTGAGCATGATGGTCAAAAACAGACTCTCGCCGCCCGTTGCGGCGTGGTACTGGCGGCGGGGGGATTCGCCGCTGGCAAGCTGGCCGAACGCTATCGCCCCAAAACCCGCGAACACTATACCATGTCGCCCGTCACCAACGACGGTGCCGCACTGCGGCTTGGCGCAGGGGTCAATGCCTGTGAAGGTGAGGACAGGCCATCTAATTTTTTCTGGGCGCCCGTATCGGTGCTACGTCATCCCGATGGCTCGCAAGAGCGCTTTCCTCACCTCGTGACCGACCGCGCGAAACCCGGCGTTATCGCCGTCAACCAACGGGCAGTCCGCTTTGTTAATGAGTCAAACTCGTATCACCACTTTGCCAGCGCGATGCAAAGTCAGCCAGAAAATGCCCCCTGTTTTCTGATTTGCGATGCCCAGGCCATGAAGCGCTATGGCCTGGGTCTGGCGCGCCCCGCGCCGGTAAATAACGATGCGCTGATCAAGGCGGGCTATCTGCACAAGGCCGCGACCCTCGCCGAACTGGCGCAGCAGCTCGGCCTGGAGCCACAAACCCTCGTTGAGACGGTAAACCGCTATAACCGCACCGCCGCCGAAGGACATGACCCGGCATTCGCCAAAGGCGGCAACAGCTATAACCGCGCAATGGGCGACCCGGGCCACCAGCCGAACCCCTGCAACGCCGCGCTCACCTGCGCCCCGTTTTATGCCGTCACTCTTTATACCGGCGATCTCGGTACGTCGCGCGGGCTGGTCACCACCGCCGATGCGCAGGTCGTTAACCAACAGGGCCAACCCATTAAAGGGCTTTATGCCGTGGGTAACGATATGGACTCCATCATGGCCGGAACCTATCCCGGCCCGGGGATAACCCTCGGCCCGGCGCTGACTTTCGGCTACCTGGCAGCCAGTCATATGGCGTAACAACCCGCACTGTAACAGGAGAACACCATGATTTATGAAAAACGTACTTACACCATCAATCCGCTGAAAATGGCCGACTGGCTGGCGCTGTATAAAAGCGACGCTTACGCCGTTCAGACCGAACATCTCGGTAAACTCATCGGCTTCTTCTTTACCGAAATTGGTGTCGTCAATCAGGTGGTGCATATCTGGGCTTATGAAAGCCTCGACGATCGTCTGGCTCGTCGTGGGCGAATGGCCCAGGACCCACGCTGGCTGACTTTCTCGCGTAAAAATCGCGAACTGGCCGCCGTTGAACGCCTGGAGTCGGTACTTCTGCGCCCCACTGATTTTTCACCACTGCAATAAGGAGCCAGCGATGAGCGGACAGATGAACGTTGATGTTCTGGTAGTCGGCTCCGGCGCAGCGGGGCTCTCCGCCGCCGTTACCGCCGCGCTCGGCGGCGCCAGCGTGCTGGTCGCGGAAAAAGAGTCGGTCATTGGCGGCACCAGCGCCTGGTCCGGCGGCTGGCTGTGGATCCCACATAATCCGTTGGCGCGCGAGGAGGGCATTACCGAAGATCCCGATGCGCCGCTCACCTATCTGCGACATGAAATGGACGGGCAGGAAGCTGACGCGCGCCTGCGCGCCTTTCTGAAGTACGGACCGGAGATGATCGACTTCTTCCGTCGTCACACGGCGGTGCAGTTTCTTTCCGGCAGTAAAATGCCTGATTTTCATAACTCTCCGGGATATGCACAGGGCGGCCGCTCGGTCACGGCCCGGCCTTTTGATGGACGCCTGCTGGGGGAGTGGTTATATCGCCTGCGCCCGCCGCTGGAAACCATCAGCCTCGCGGGAATGGGCATTGCCGGCGGGACGGATATGGCGCACTTTTTCAACGCCACCCGTTCACCGCGCTCGGCGCTGTATGCGACCCGTCGCCTGCTACGTCACGGCTGGCAGCGTCTGCGCGCCGGACGCGGACAGCACCTGGTGAACGGCAATGCGCTGGTCGCCCGCCTGCTACGTTCGGCGCTGGACGCAGGGGTTAACTTTCAGCTTAACGCGCCGGTACAACGCCTGCTCACCGCCGACAACCGCGTTGAAGGGGCGATATTGCACAGCGATGGCGGCGAGATACATGTCCGCTCCGGGGCGGTGATCCTTGCCTGCGGCGGCTTTCCTCACGACAGACAACGGCTGGCGGAAAATGTGCCGCACGCCGCCAGCGGCTATGGACACTTCTCCGCGGCCCCCCCGGGCAATCAGGGCGACGGTATTCGGCTCGGCGAATCGGTCGGCGGCCAGTTTGATACCTCGCTCAGACACCCCATGGCCTGGGCGCCGGTCTCGCGCGTCACCCTCGCCAGCGGGCTGCAACTGGTGTTCCCGCACCTGGTGGAACGCGCGAAACCCGGCTTTATTGCCGTTTTGCCCAACGGCAAACGCTTCACCAATGAAGCCGACTCCTATCACGATTTTATCGCCGCGCTGCTTAAAGCGACGCCACCCGGCGAAACGCCGCAAGCATGGCTGATTGCCGATAGTCGGGCGCTGCGGCGGTATGGATTAGGCCATGCCCGCCCCTTCCCTTTTACCCCGGAGGCCTGGCGACGGACCGGCTATCTGCACACCGGCGAAACGCTGAAAGCCCTGGCGGAAAAATGCGCAATCAATCCGCAACAGCTGGTGGAAACCATCGCCCGCTTTAACGGCTTTGCCGACAAGGGCGAAGACACAGACTTTCAGCGCGGCGCATCGGCCTATAACCGCGCCCAGGGCGATGCCAGCCGCTCAGGCCACCCCACGCTGGGAAAACTCAGCGATGCGCCTTTTTATGCCGTGCGCATTCTTCCCGGCTCTTTAGGTTCCTTTAGCGGACTACAAACCGATGACTGCGCCCACGTACTGGATGCCCGGCAACAGCCGATTCCGGGCCTTTACGCCATCGGTAACGATATGTCGAGCGTGATGCGGGGATTCTATCTCAGCGGCGGTATCACGCTTGGGCCAGCGATGACCTTTGGCTATCTGGTCGGAAAAAAATTAACGGAAAGCATTAATAAAACAATGCATTAAAAAGATTTTACCAGGGACGGCGATACACATAACAACAACCACCTGCAACTGTACTGGAGTCCATTATGAACATGCGTACCCTGTCACTCGCTGCGCTTACCCTACTCGACGTCCCTCCGCCGGAACAGGTGCGGATCGCGGCACAAACCGGTTACAGCCACGTAGGCCTGCGCCTGCTCCCCGCAACACCGTCCGACCCGGATTATGACATGCTCGGCGATACCGCCACCGTCCGTGATACCCTGGCGGCGCTGAAGGAAACCGGTATTGGCGTCTCAGACGTTGAGATCGTCCGCCTGACGCCGGATTTTTCATTGAACGCTCGTCTGCAGCGGTTCTTCGACACCGCTACGCGCCTGGGGGCCAAACAGGTACTGGTCGCCGGAAACGATGAAAACCTCGCGCGCAGCGCGGAAAATCTCGCCCGCCTTGCCGAAGCCGGTCGGGAGTATGACTTAACCATGAACCTGGAACCCATGCCCTGGACTCACCTGCGCACCATCGCCGATGCCCGGGCGCTGATCGACGCCAGCGGCCGCTCAGATATCGGTATTTTGATCGACGCGATCCACTTCTGGCGGGCTGGCGAATCCCTTTCGACGCTCGCTGAACTGCCCCAAAATAGCCTCAACTATATGCAACTTTGTGATGCCTCGCCGCTCATGCCCGCTGATGAACAGGAACTGATTTACCAGGCCCGCGCCGCACGTAAGGTGCCCGGCGAAGGTGGGCTCGATCTGCATGGCCTGATGGCGGCGCTTCCGCCCATGCTGCCGGTCTCGATCGAGGTTCCACTGAGCGGAGAACGTGGCGCGTTGCCGCCGCTGACTCGCGCGCAACTGCTGTTTAACGCCGCGCAGTCCTATCTGCGCCCTTGCGCATAAGGAGAGGCTAATGACACAGACTCATCGCCTTGACGTTCGGGAGTTAATCAACGCCAATCCGCTCAGCCGATTCCAGAAACTGGTGGTGTTTTTAGGTTTTTGCGTGATCGCGCTGGACGGTTTTGATATCGCCATCATGGGTTTTATCGCCCCGGCGTTAAAACAGGAGTGGGGAGTAAGCAATCACGAACTTGGCTTCGTGATTAGCGCGGCGCTGATCGGCCTCGCGCTGGGCGCCATTTTCTCCGGGCCGCTCGCCGACTGGCTGGGGCGGAAAAAAATTATCATCAACAGCGTCTTTTTCTTCGGCTTCTGGACCATCGCCACTGCGCTTTCACATAATATTGAACAGATGGTGTTCTTTCGCTTTATGACCGGGCTGGGATTAGGCGCCGCGATGCCGAATATCGGCACTCTGGTATCGGAGTACGCCCCCGAGCGCCAGCGTTCGTTTCTGATTACGATTATTTTTTGTGGTTTCACCTTTGGCGCGGCGGCAGGCGGTTTCTCCGCATCATGGCTGATCCCGAAATTTGGCTGGCATTCACTGATGCTGCTCGGCGGTATTCTCCCGCTGTTGTTCGCGCCGCTACTCATCTGGCTGTTGCCCGAATCAGTGCGCTTTCTGGTGGTTAAGCGAGCGCCAGCCGAACGCATTCGCAAGATTTTGCGGCGCCTCTATCCCGGACAAATCGCCGATAATGCCGAATTCAGCCTCCCGGTACAGCCCGCCAGTACCAATGCGATGCGCATCGTGCTCTCCCGCCAGTATCGCTTCGGTTCGCTGATGCTATGGCTGGTTTACTTTATGGGGCTTTTTTTGGTTTATCTCCTCGGTAGCTGGCTACCGACGCTGGTTAAAGAGGTGGGCCTGACGGTCAGCCAGGCGGCGGTGATGACGGCAATGTACCAGGCGGGCGGAACTATTGGTTCGCTGTTCGCTGGCTGGTTGATGGACCGAATCAACCCGCATCGGGCACTTGGGTTTATTTACGCGGTGGGCGGCCTGTTTACGATGGCGATGGGCTATGCGGCGGCAAGCTTTGCGCTCATTTGCCTGCTGGCATTTATCAGCGGTGCCTGTTTAAACGGCGCAAATACGGGTATGAACGCGCTCTCCGCCCGCTATTATCCCACAGAAGCGCGGGCCACTGGCTCCAGTTGGATGCATGGGGTTGGTCGGATGGGGGCCATCCTCAGCGCCTTTGCCGGGGCTGAAATGCTGGCGCTGAACCTCCGCTTCGAAAGCGTTTTCCTGATCCTTGGCATTCCCGCCGCGATCACCGTCGCCGGGCTGGTGGCTAAAGGTATTTTTGCTGCCGATGCGACGAAAAAATCCGCATCCCCGGCGGCGGCAATCAGGAGCGCGCCATAAATTAACCGCGCGGAACCAGGACAAAAACCACCGGAGCCCCCGGTGGTTTCAGATTGGGCTGACCCGTTATCCGTCATTCATCCTCGCCGTTGCGTCTGACCCGCATCGGTGCCGCTGGCAGACCGTCCGGCGATTACCGCCTCCCCTCATCATGCAACACTGTCGTAATATCTGTTAAACAAACATTTATTTACGCTTCATGCTACCACCACTACACTAGTCGCAATTTTTATATTGAGGTAGTAATGAACGATAACAAAATGACGCCAGGCGAACTGCGCGCGACCTGGGGTTTGGGGGCCGTATTCTCTCTGCGTATGCTCGGCATGTTTATGGTCCTGCCGGTTCTGACCACCTATGGCATGGCGTTACAAGGCGCCAGTGAAGCGCTCATCGGTCTGGCAATTGGCATTTACGGGCTGGCCCAGGCAATATTTCAGATCCCTTTCGGCCTGCTTTCTGACAGGATCGGGCGCAAACCGCTGATAGTCGGCGGTCTGTTAATCTTTATTCTCGGCAGCGTTATCGCCGCCCTTTCCGACGCTATCTGGGGCATTATTCTGGGCCGTGCGCTGCAAGGCTCCGGGGCGATTGCCGCGGCGGTAATGGCGCTGCTTTCCGATTTAACACGTGAACAGAATCGCACGAAAGCCATGGCCTTTATTGGCGTCAGTTTTGGCATCACCTTTGCTATCGCGATGGTTCTCGGCCCCATAGTGACCCATCAGTTGGGCCTGCATGCGCTCTTCTGGATGATTGCCGCTCTGGCAACGCTCGGCATTCTGCTCACGCTATGGGTGGTGCCAAACAGCCGTCATCACGTACTGAATCGTGAGTCCGGGATGGTAAAAGGCTGCTTCAGTAAAGTGCTTGCTGAACCCAGACTGCTAAGACTCAACTTCGGCATTATGTGTCTGCATACCATGCTGATGTCCACCTTCGTCGCCCTGCCGGGACAGCTTGAGGCCGCCGGTTTTCCCGCCGCCGAACACTGGAAAATCTATCTGGTCACCATGGTGGTCTCCTTCATCGCCGTGGTGCCGTTTATTATCTACGCCGAAGTAAAGCGCAAAATGAAACGCGTTTTCCTGCTGTGCGTTGCGATCCTGCTGATTGCTGAGATCGTGCTCTGGGGTGCCGGGGGCTACTTCTGGGAACTGGTGGCGGGCGTGCAATTGTTCTTCCTCGCGTTTAATCTGCTGGAAGCGCTGTTGCCATCGTTAATCAGTAAAGAATCACCGGCCGGTTACAAAGGCACCGCAATGGGGGTTTACTCCACCAGCCAGTTCCTCGGCGTGGCGATTGGCGGAGCTGTTGGCGGCTGGGTGGATGGCTTCTTTGACGCACAAACCGTGTTCCTGCTTGGCGCGCTGCTGGCGATGCTGTGGCTACTGGTGGCCAGCACCATGAGTGAACCACCGTACGTCAGCAGCCTGCGGGTCGAGATCCCCGATGATGTCGCTGCGGATGTGATATTACAGGAACGTTTACAGGCCAAAGAGGGCGTAAAAGAGGTGCTGGTGATTGCTGAAGAGCGTTCGGTCTACATCAAAATAGACAGTAAGATCACTAACCGCTTTGAGATTGAGCAGGCTATCAAAGGGGTATAAAAAAGGTTCATCGCAGGTTAGCGTGAACCAATAGAAAACGGCAGTCAGCATTTGCAGGCCGGGTCAGGCGTCAGCCACCACCCGGCATATAAAATCAATAATATCATATATGTTATGGGTTTTTCGTAGGCCCGCGCAAGCGAAGCGCCGCCGGGCAATTCCGGAAAAACGCACTTTGTCAGCAATCTGAAGCGGGGTTAACCCGCTTTTATAGTAATATCAATCCTGCAAAGGCTCCCGCGCGCTTAATCGCGGAAGTTTTTGAACTGGAACGGCTGGCCTAAATCACCGCCGCGCACCAGCGCCATAACCGACTGCAGATCGTCGCGAGACTTACCGGTAACGCGAATTTCTTCCCCTTGAATCTGCGCCTGTACTTTCAGCTTGCTGTCCTTAATAAGCTTGACGATTTTCTTCTGCGTCGCGCTCTCAATCCCTTGCTTCAGCTTTGCATCGACAAACCAGGTTTTACCGCTGTGCACAAACTCATCCGGCACCTCGATTGAGCTGCCTTCAATGCCGCGTTTCAGCAGCTTGGCGCGCAGGATATCCAATAGCTGGTTAACCTGAAAATCAGACTCGCTGAGGACCTTGATGGTCTCGTTTTTTTCGTTCAGTTCAAAGCTCGCTTCAACGTTACGAAAATCAAAACGCGATTCAACCTCACGGCTCGCGTTCTCTACGGCGTTTCGAACTTCCTGAAGATCGACTTCAGAGACAATATCGAAAGATGGCATCTTTTCCTCTCCTTCCGTTTCTTTTGCGTTGCATAATACCTGCAACGCAACATAACTCAACTTGTTATCCCGAGAGGATAACTGATAACGCTATACTTTAGCCATGAACACCTGATGCAGCACTTACAGGTGAGGAGGAATAATGAAAGTAACCGTACTCGGATGCGGTGCACTGGGACAGTTATGGCTAACTGCGCTGTACAAACACGGACATGAAGTCCAGGGCTGGCTACGCGTCCCTCAACCATTCTGCAGCGTTAATGTGATTGAAACCGACGGTAGCGTGTTTAACGAATCCTTCACCGCTAACGATCCTGAATTCCTCGCCAGCAGCGACCTGTTGCTGGTGACGCTAAAAGCCTGGCAGGTTTCTAACGCAGTGAAAAATCTCAGCGCCGCCCTGCCCGCATCATCGCCGGTTCTGTTAATGCATAATGGCATGGGCACTGTGGATGAACTTAAAACCATCAAACAGCCGTTGCTGATGGCTTCGACAACCCAGGCGGCCCGTCGCGACGGCAACGTCATCATCCATGTCGCCAACGGTACCAGCCATATTGGCCCGGCAAAAAACTATCCGCAGGACTACAGCTATCTCGCCGATGTTCTGCAGCGCGTGTTGCCCGACGTTGCCTGGCATAACAATATCTATCCCGCAATCTGGAGTAAGCTGGCGGTGAACTGCGTGATTAACCCGCTGACGGCGTTGAAAAATTGCCGGAACGGCGAGTTACGCGCATACCCGCAGGAGGTCGCCGCGATTTGTTATGAGGTTGCGGCGGTTATGGAGCGCGAGGGAATGCATACCTCGCCGGAAAACCTGTTATTCTATGTTCATCAGGTTATTGAAAGTACGGCAGAAAATACCTCTTCTATGCTGCAGGATATTCTCGCCCAGCGCCATACGGAAATCGACTATATCACTGGTTTTCTGTTAAAACGCGCTCGCGCCCACGGCATCGCCGTACCGGAAAATACCCGTCTGTTTGAACTGGTAAAGCATAAGGAGAATGAATATGAGCGCGTCGGCACTGATTTGCCTCGCCCCTGGTAGCGAAGAGACCGAAGCAGTCACCACCATTGATTTACTCGTTCGCGGCGGCATCAGGGTCACCACGGCGAGCGTCGCCAGCGATGGCGATCTGACCATCGTCTGCTCACGCGGCGTCAGGCTGCTGGCCGATGCGCCGCTGGTTGACGTGGCCGACGGCGATTTCGATATCATCGTTTTACCCGGCGGCATTAAGGGGGCAGAGTGCTTCCGCGACAGCCCGCTGCTGGTCGAAACCGTTAAGCAGTTCCACCGTTCCGGGCGTATTGTCGCCGCGATTTGTGCAGCGGCCGCCACGGTGCTTGTTCCGCACGCTATCTTCCCCATCGGCAATATGACCGGCTTCCCGGCATTGAAAGACAAAATCCCCGCCGAACAGTGGCTGGATAAACGTGTGGTATGGGACCCTCGCGTAAAACTGCTCACCAGTCAGGGGCCGGGAACAGCAATTGATTTCGCCTTGAAGATAATCGATCTGCTGGTTGGGCGCGAAAAAGCGCACGACGTCGCTTCACAGCTGGTGATGGCGGCGGGTATTTATAACTACTATGAATAAACGCGAAACGGCAACCCAGGATTGCCGTTTTTCATGTTTGCGCCTTGATGCAAAAAACTAAGGGCGATACACCTTCACGTTGTCAAAGCCCTGCTCGCGCAGATACAGCGCCTGCAGACGGCTCATCACGCCGCGTTCGCACCACAACAGCCAGGTTTTACTCTGGTCGAGATCGCCAAATTTGGTGCTCAGCTTATAGAACGGCAGAGAAACCACCTCCACGCCGTCCACCTTCAGCGGCTTATCGTCCTGTTCATCAACAGAACGGATATCGAGGATCATGTCATCGGGGCCGAAACCGCTGACGGTCTCCACTTCCACCACGTCCTGCCCGGTCTGCTGAGCGATATCGCGAATATCAATGTTATTCGCTTCCGCCACCACTTTATCAAGGATACTGAAATCGAAATGCTCTTCTTCCGCCTCGATCCTGGCCTTCACCGCTTTCACCGTCGGACTTTTCGAAATAACGCCGCAATATTCGGGCATGGTGCGGGCAAAATCTTCGGTGCCGATTTCGCGCGCCAGATTAATAATGTGCTCTTTATCGTGCGAAATCAGCGGACGCAGAATCAGCGTATCTGAAACGTTGTCGATCAAGCGCAGGTTGGTCAGCGTCTGACTGGAGACCTGGCCTAAGGCCTCGCCGGTCACCAGCGCCTGCACGCCGTAGCGCTCGGCAACTTTTGACGCCGCGCGGACCATCATACGCTTGAGCACCACGCCCATCTGGCCGTCATCGACTTTCTCAAGAATTTCACCAACCACCGGTTCAAAGTTAATCGCCACAAAACGGACACGATGAGAACTACCGAAGCGATTCCACAGGTAATGCGCCACCTGACGCACGCCGATTTCATGCGCCGCGCCGCCAAGGTTGAAGAAACAGTAATGCACGCGGCAGCCGCGACGCATCAGCATATAGCTGGAGACGCCGGAATCGAAACCGCCGGAAATCAGTGACAGGACATCTTCCTGAGTACCGATCGGGAAACCGCCAATACCTTCGTAGCGCCCTTTCACCAGCAGCAGACGATCGTTTTCGATCTCAAGGTTGACCGTCACATCCGGGTTGGTCAGCTTCACCCGCGCCGTTTCAATATGCTGGTTTAAACCGCCGCCGACATAGCGTTCTACTTCAATAGAGGTAAACTCATGCTTACCGCGACGCTTAACGCGCACGCAGAAACTTTTGCCTTCCAGCGTTTCACGCCATAGCGGCAGAGTCTGTTCGAAAATGTCGTGCAGGGAAGTAAAAGGAACATCTTCAACTTCCAGAATATGGTGAATACCGGGAATGCGGGTCAGCGCGTCGCGGATAGCCGGGCGCTGATTTTCATCTTTCGCCCGGACTTCGATATGGTCCCAGTGACGAACGACGGCAAGCGTCTCATCATAGTTCTTGAGAACGTTACGAATGTTCCCGGTTAAGATTTTAATGAAGCGCAATCGCACAGATTGGCTTTTGATGGTGATTTCCGGGAACAATTTAATGATAAACTTCATAGCGACAATAGTTCGTTAGCAAGCCCAGTGGGCTTTTAAGCATAAAAAGTTGTACAGGCGCGATCGGCGTCTGCATCCAGGGCGCGGAGTATACCACTATTGGGCGCTTTTCACCTGGCATTGCGCGTTATTTGATTAACCGCGCGACTTCGTTACCATATTGATCGCTATTAAGACATGACAAGAGTCTATATTCACTATGCCAAAGAAAAATGAGGCCCCGGCCAGTTTTGAAACCGCCCTGAGCGAGCTGGAACAGATTGTTAATCGTCTGGAAAGCGGCTCACTGCCGTTAGAAGAAGCGCTCGGGGAATTTGAGCGCGGAATACAGCTGGCGCGCCAGGGGCAGGCCAAACTGCAGCAGGCAGAGCAGCGCGTACAAATTCTGCTGGCGGATAGCGAAGACGCGCCGCTTACATCTTTTACGCCGGACACTGAATAAATGGACTTTCCCCAACAGCTACAGGCTTGTGTTGAACAAGCCAACGATGCCCTTCGTCGCTTTATCGCGCCTCAGCCTTTTCAGAACACTCCGCTGGTCGAAGCCATGCAATATGGCGCACTCTTGGGCGGCAAACGCCTGCGCCCGTTTCTGGTTTATGCCACCGGCGACATGTTTGGCGTCAGTCGTTCCACGCTGGACGCCCCCGCCGCCGCCGTTGAGTGCATTCATGCTTATTCGCTGATACACGACGATCTACCGGCGATGGATGATGACGATTTACGCCGCGGCCAGCCGACCTGCCATATTAAATTCGGCGAAGCGAACGCTATTCTTGCCGGAGACGCCCTGCAAACGCTGGCGTTTTCTATACTGAGTGATGCCTCCATGCCGGAAGTGCCGGATCGCGATCGTCTGGCGATGATTTCTGAACTGGCGCAGGCCAGCGGCATCGCCGGTATGTGCGGCGGTCAGGCGCTGGATCTGCAGGCGGAAGGTCAGCAGGTTGATCTGCAGGCGCTGGAGCGTATTCATCGCCACAAGACCGGGGCGCTCATCCGCGCGGCGGTGCGACTGGGAGCATTGAGCGCGGGGGATGCGGGGCGTAAAGCGCTGCCCGCCCTTGACCGCTATGCGGAAAATATCGGTCTGGCTTTCCAGGTCCAGGATGACATTCTTGATGTAGTAGGGGATACTGCGACACTCGGCAAACGTCAGGGAGCCGACCAGCAGTTGGGCAAAAGTACCTACCCCGCCCTTCTGGGACTTGAGCAAGCCCGGAAAAAAGCCCATGATCTGATTACCGACGCCCGCCAGTCGCTAAATGAGCTGGCCGCGCAATCTCTGGATATCACGGCGCTGAACGCGCTCGCGAATTACATAATTCAGCGCGATAAATAAACAATAAATGAGTCTCTGATGAGTTTTGATATTGCCAAATACCCGACCCTGGCGCTGGTGGATTCCACCCAGGAGTTGCGTCTGTTGCCAAAAGATAGTCTGCCGAAACTGTGCGATGAACTACGGCGTTATCTGCTGGACAGCGTCAGCCGTTCCAGCGGGCACTTTGCCTCCGGCCTCGGTACAGTAGAGCTCACTGTGGCGCTACATTACGTCTATAACACGCCGTTTGATCGCCTGATCTGGGACGTGGGCCATCAGGCATACCCGCATAAAATTCTGACCGGTCGCCGCGACCAAATCGGCACCATCCGCCAGAAAGGCGGGCTTCATCCTTTCCCGTGGCGCGGAGAAAGCGAGTATGACGTCCTGAGCGTTGGTCACTCTTCGACCTCCATCTCCGCCGGGATTGGGATTGCGATCGCCGCAGCCAAAGAAGATAAGCAGCGCCGCGCGGTCTGCGTTATCGGCGATGGGGCAATAACCGCCGGGATGGCATTTGAAGCGATGAACCACGCGGGCGACATCAAACCCGACCTGTTGGTGGTCCTCAATGACAATGAAATGTCGATCTCCGAAAATGTCGGGGCGCTAAACAACCATCTGGCGCAACTGCTTTCCGGCAAGCTTTATTCCACGCTGCGTGAAGGCGGCAAAAAGGTCTTTTCAGGCGTACCGCCCATCAAAGAGTTGCTCAAACGCACCGAAGAACATCTCAAAGGCATGGTGGTACCGGGAACGCTGTTTGAAGAGCTGGGCTTTAACTACATTGGGCCGGTGGATGGTCACGATGTTATCGGCCTGGTTAATACGCTGAAGAATATGCGCGATCTGAAAGGACCCCAGTTCCTGCATATTATGACCAAAAAAGGCCGCGGCTATGAGCCCGCCGAAAAAGACCCGATTACCTTCCATGCGGTGCCGAAATTCGACCACACCAGCGGCGTGCTGCCCAAAAGCAGCGGCGGTCTGCCTACTTACTCAAAAATCTTCGGCGACTGGCTGTGCGAAACCGCCGCGAAAGATGACAAATTAATGGCCATCACCCCGGCGATGCGCGAAGGCTCCGGGATGGTCGAGTTCTCGAAAAAATATCCTGACCAGTATTTCGACGTCGCTATCGCCGAGCAGCATGCGGTGACTTTTGCCGCCGGGCTGGCGATTGGCGGCTACAAGCCGGTGGTGGCGATTTACTCCACCTTCCTGCAGCGCGCCTATGACCAGGTGATTCACGATGTCGCGATCCAGAAGCTGCCGGTGCTTTTCGCCATCGACCGTGCGGGGATCGTCGGCGCCGATGGGCAGACCCATCAGGGCGCGTTTGATATCTCCTTCCTGCGCTGTATCCCGGATATGGTTATCATGACCCCGAGCGATGAGAACGAATGTCGCCAGATGCTGTATACCGGCTATCACTACAACGATGGCCCGAGCGCCGTGCGCTACCCGCGCGGTTCAGGTACCGGCGCGGCATTTGAACCGCTGTCTTCGCTGGCTATCGGTAAAGGGGTGGTGAAACGCGAAGGTAAGAAGATCGCCATGCTTAATTTCGGCACGCTGCTGCCGCAAGCCGCAAAAGTAGCGGAAAAGCTTGATGCCACTCTGGTGGATATGCGTTTTGCCAAACCGCTGGATGACGCGCTGATCCTGCGACTGGCCGCCGAACATGAAGCGCTGGTGACCCTTGAAGAGAATGCCGTTATGGGCGGTGCGGGCAGCGGCGTGAATGAGCTGCTGATGTCCCGCCGCCGCATGGTTCCGGTGCTGAATCTTGGCCTGCCTGATTGCTTTATTCCGCAGGGAACGCAAGAAGAGGTTCATGCCGACCTCGGCCTCGATGCCGCCGGTATTGAAGCCAAAATCCACGCCTGGTTAGCATAATTCCCATCACGGCTCCTGCTATGCTTAAACGATATTCTTTATTCGTAGCAGGAGCGCATTATGCACTACATTCCCCTTGGCAATACCGATCTGCGCGTTTCCCGGCTGTGCCTCGGCTGTATGACGTTCGGCGAACCGGATCGCGGTAACCACGCCTGGACCTTACCGGAAGAGAGCAGCCGTCCGCTGATCAAGCATGCCCTTGAAGGCGGCATCAATTTTTTCGACACCTCGAACAACTATTCCGACGGCAGCAGCGAAGAGATCCTCGGTCGCGCGCTGCGTGAGTATGCCCGCCGCGATGCCGTTATCGTCGCCACGAAGGTTTACCATCAGGTGGGCGATCTGCCCCAGGGACTGTCACGGGGGCAAATCCTGCGATCCATTGACGACAGCCTGCGCCGTCTCAACATGGAGTATGTCGATCTGTTGCAAATCCACCGCTGGGATTACGCCACCCCGATTGAAGAGACCCTGGAAGCGCTAAACGATGTCGTTAAGGCGGGTAAAGCGCGCTATATCGGTGCCTCGTCGATGCATGCCCGGCAGTTTGCCCAGGCGCTGGCGTTGCAGGAGCAGAATAACTGGGCGCGCTTCGTCACCATGCAGGACCACTACAATCTGATTTATCGTGAAGAGGAAAACGAGATGTTGCCGCTGTGTAGCCGTAAAGGCGTCGCGGTGATGCCGTGGAGCCCGCTGGCGCGCGGTCGCCTGACTCGCCCTTGGGGGGAAACCACCGCCCGTCTGGTATCGGATGAATTCGGTAAGTCCCTCTACAACACAACGGATGAAAACGATAAACAAGTTGCGGCAAACCTTGCCGAAGTCGCGGAAGAACTTGACGCCGGGCGCGCTCAGGTGGCGCTGGCCTGGCTGTTAAGCAAGCCGACCGTGGCCGCGCCGATTATCGGCGCCTCAAGACAGGAACAACTGGATGAGCTGCTTCATGCGGTCGATTTAAGCCTCACGCCGGCGCAGATTGAAAAGCTGGAAGCGCCATATAAACCGCATCCCACAGTGGGATTCAAGTAAACACAACGCCCGGCCTGCTGGCCGGGTTGTCGTCAGAACAGGCCTATCGGCCAGTGATGGCCAATTACGTACAGGACCCCGGCGGAAATCACTCCGGCGACGATATCGTCCACCATAATGCCCATCCCGCCGTGGATATTGCGATCGAACCAGCGGATCGGCCACGGCTTCCACATATCAAAAATACGGAAAATAACAAACCCTGCGGCAACCCACTGCCAGTCCAGCGTCGGCAAAGCCATCAGGGTGATCCACATCCCGACAAACTCGTCCCAGACGATACTGCCGTGATCGTGGGTACCCATATCTTTCGCCGTACGGTGACAGATATACACGCCGATGCAGATGCTCATCATCACCACCAGCGAATAGAGCTGCCAGGGGAGAAAAGTCATCAGATACCAGAATGGAATCGACGCCAGCGATCCCATGGTTCCAGGCACGACAGGACTTAACCCGCTGCCAAAACCGGTCGCCAGCAGATGCCAGGGATTACGCATCTTCAGGCGGCTTTTCGCGACATCTTTACTCCGCACCAAAATGGTCATACCCCTTAAAGTTCAGCGTGACCGCCTTCCCCTCGCGGGTAAAGTGCAGACCTTCGTTTTCCGGCAGGATCTGCCCGATACAGGTAAAACGCGCGCCAAGATGGGCGAGAGCGACATCCAGGGCCCCGCGGTTAAGTTCAGGCACGGTAAAGCACAGCTCGTAATCTTCGCCGCCGGAAAGCGCCCAGCGGAGCGCCTGCTCCGCGTCAACCTGGCGCAGCATCGCATCCGAGAACGGCATCATATCCAGATCAACGCGCGCGCCGCAGCCGCTGGCGTTGAGAATATGCCCCAGATCGGAAATCAGGCCGTCGGAAAGATCGATGGCGGAGCTTGCCAGATCGCGCAGCGCCTGGCCCTGCAGAATACGCGGTAGCGGGCGCAGATGGCGCGCCAGCAGATAATCGGCATCGGCCGCGTCTTCAACCTGTAGCCGCGCCTGCAAAATCGCCAGGCCCGCAGCGCTATCCCCCGGCGTCCCGGTGACATAAATCCAGTCGCCCGGCTTCGCTCCGGAGCGCTTCAACGCACGTCCCGGCGGCACGAAGCCGTGAATGCCCAGCGTCATCGACAGCGGCCCGCGAGTGGTATCGCCGCCAATCAGCTGCATATCATAATAGCTAAGCTGAACAAACAGGCTGTCGCTAAAGGCCTCCAGCCACGCTTCGTCCGCTTCCGGCAGGGTCAGAGCCAGCGTTAACCACGCCGGTTCAGCGCCCATTGCCGCAAGGTCGCTCAAATTCACCGCCAGCGCTTTATAAGCCAGGTCGGCAGGGTCGATATCAGGTAAAAAATGGTTTCCCGCCACCAGAGTGTCGGTGCTGATTGCCAGCGTTTTTTTCTCGGGGATATTCAGGAGTGCGCAGTCGTCACCAATGCCGGTTTCAACATCAAGACGGGCGCTTTTTACACGATCAAAATAACGGGCAATCAGGGAAAATTCGCCGCATGCCATACGTTATGCCTCAGCAAAAGAAAAAAATAAGACCGGATTGCAGAGAGCAGAACTCTGCAAAACCGGCCCTGGCGTTTACTTTTTGTTGGGACGAATTACCGGGGCTGCTTTGTCCAGCACGCCGTTGACAAACTTGTGGCTATCTTCAGCGCCAAAGGTTTTTGCCAGCTCGATGGCTTCGTTAATCGCAACTTTGTACGGTACATCGCTGCGCTTTGCCAGTTCAAACAGCGCGATACGCAGCACTGCCTTTTCCACCTGACCCAGCTCGTCCAGCAGACGAGACAGGTACGGCTTCATCAGGCCGTCGAGATATGCGCTGTTAGTCGCCACTCCGGACAGCAGCTCACGGAAATACAGAATGTCCACATCTTTCACATCCTGTTCCGCCAGGAACTGGTATTCGACATCAGCGATGTCGTTCTGGGACAACTGCCAGGAGTAAAGCGCCTGGACAGCACACTCACGAGCGCGGCGACGAGCAGCAGGTTTCACGGAATTCCCCTTACAAAAATCAGGCCTTAATGGCTTTCAATACGTTAATCATTTCCAGCGCGGTCAGCGCGGCTTCAGCGCCTTTGTTACCGGCTTTGGTACCAGCACGTTCGATGGCTTGTTCAATACTTTCAGTGGTCAGAACACCGAAGGCTACCGGAATGCCGCTATCCTGAGCGACGTGCGCCAGGCCATTGCTTGCTCCGCCAGCCACATATTCAAAGTGCGCAGTGCCGCCCCGAATAACGGTACCCAGCGCAATCACCGCGTCATATTTACCGGTTTTTGCCAGCGCGCCAGCCGCCAGCGGCAGCTCATACGCGCCGGGCACCCAAACAACGGTAATGTTTTCATCTTTTACCTGACCAATGCGTTTCAGGGCGTCAATCGCACCCTCCAGCAGGCTGTCATTGATAAAGTTGTTGAAACGCGCAATGGTGATGGCGACGCGAGCGTCCGGGGTAGCAACGTTAGCTTCAATAATGTTCATACTCTTCCTTCGGGTTCATTTGGCCCCGCAAGGGGGGCGGATTCTATCACAATAATCGGCACACTGCTTTCCCTTTTGACCGGGGAAATCAGGCATTCACTAAATGCAGGCAAATATCCGGGCCTACATGACGTATCTCGTTGAATTTGAAATGGGGCGCCTGGCTAAGTTTCTCAAGCCCCGGCAATACGCACAATCCCCGCGCGTCGTTGCCTAACAGTTTAGGCGCAATATAGACGATAAGCTCATCCACCACCCCGGCCTGTAACAGCGCGCCGGCGAGCGCTGGTCCGGCCTCGACCCAAATCGAGTTAATCTGCTGTTTCCCCAGCAGCATCATCAGCGAAACCAGGTCAAGATGGCCGTTATGCGCCGGCACCAGCAGGCTACGCACGTTCTCCGGCCACTGGCGTTCATCTTCGCGGGTACGGGCAAACAGCGTTTCGCCTGCCTGCTGCACAATACGATGCTGCGGCGTCACGCGATTCTGGCTGTCGATGACGATCCGTAAAGGCTGGCGCAGGTCTTCTTGCGGATACAACGCCTGGGTATCGGCATCCAGTTCCTGCCAGCGCACCGTGAGCGCCGGATCGTCCGCCAGCACCGTGGCGCCGCTGGTGAGGATGGCGTGGCTTTGCGCGCGCAGACGCTGCACGTCGCGTCGCGCCTGCGGTGACGTTATCCACTGGCTCTCGCCGCTGGCCATCGCCGTGCGGCCATCCAGCGACGCGCCCATTTTAAGCTGGACATACGGGAATCCCGTGCGCATCCGCTTCAGAAAGCCTTTATTCAGCGCTTCGGCCTCGTTCATCATCAGCCCGTGACTGACGTCAACGCCTTCCTGCTGCAGACGGTATAAACCGCGCCCCGCGACCTGCGGATTCGGGTCCTGCATCGCGGCGACCACCCGGGCCACGCCCGCCACAATCAGTGCTTCGCAGCACGGCGGCGTCCGCCCGTGATGACTACAGGGTTCCAGCGTGACGTAAGCCGTCGCCCCTTTTGCTTTTTCGCCCGCCATGCGCAGCGCATGAACTTCCGCGTGCGGTTCGCCAGCGCGATAGTGAAAACCCTCGCCGACAATCTCGCCGTCTTTGACGATCACGCAGCCGACATTCGGGTTGGGATGCGTAGTGAAGCGGCCGCGCGCAGCAAGCTTAAGCGCGCGCGCCATGTACATTTCGTCCTGCATGGCTTAATCCTGTAGACGGGCGATCTCTTCGCCGAACTCTTTAATATCTTCGAAACTACGATAGACGGAAGCAAAACGGATATAGGCGACTTTATCGAGCTTTTTCAGTTGCTCCATCACCAGATTGCCGATCATTTTGCTCGGCACTTCGCGCTCGCCGGTGCCGCGCAGGTGGGTTTTAATGTGGTTTATCGCCATTTCCACGTCATCGGCGCTGACCGGGCGCTTCTCCAGCGCTTTTTGCATCCCGCTGCGCAGTTTGTCCTCATTAAAGGGTTCACGCACATCGTTGCTTTTTACCACCCGAGGCATCACCAGTTCCGCCACCTCAAACGTCGTAAAGCGTTCATTACAGACCAGACACTGGCGACGACGGCGCACGGAAGAGCCCTCGCCCACGAGACGAGAGTCGATAACTTTGGTATCTACGGCGAAACAGAAAGGGCAGTGCATAGCGCGTCCTGACATGTAGTTAAACTGGCTGGTAGTTTACCGCGAAGTGACCCGACAACAAAGAAAGAGCTTTTGAGATAAAGGATCTATGGTGCGCTATCCGGACAGACTACCATTAATCATCCTCTGTTAACGGAATCCCAACGATGACAAGACGTTATTTAAAACTGGCCCTCATAGGCAGCCTTTTCACCCTCAGCGCCTGCGCACAGCAAAGCGAAATCCACCAGATGAACCAGAGCGTGAGTACGCTGAGCACAGAGATGAGCCAGCTAAATCAGCAAACGATAGAAATCACGCAGCAAAACGCCCTGAATGCGAAATCAAGCAGCGGCGTTTACCTGCTGCCGGGAGCGAAAACGCCTGCCCGGCTCAAAACTCAGATTGGCACCCTGCGTATGTCGCTGCTCAACATCACTCCGGAGGGCGACAGTACCCGACTGACCCTGCGCATCCAGGGAGAATCCAACGATCCGCTACCCGCTTTTAGCGCAACGGTCGCCTTCGGGCAGATCCGCGGTACAACCGACAGCTATCAGGAAGTCAACGTACAAAATCAGCTCATTAGCGCGCCAGCCAGCATTCTGGCGCCGAGCGATATCAATATTCCGCTGCGTCTGAACGGCGTCTCCCCGGAGCAACTCGGCTTTGTCCGTATCCACGATATCCAGCCCACAGAGATGCAGTAACCTTGTTTCGCCGGCGGTCACAAACCGCCGGCGCTTTCCCGCCTTACGAATCCATTCACAAATTTCCTGATAGGTTCATTAGAAATTGACAATTCTTATGAATTTTAATGGCATTTCGTCAATCAATGCATAAAAATGTGAACGCAATCGATTGCTTGTGTCTTCACCATATGAAAAAACACATATTTTTGTGAGCAATGATTCATATAATATACACCACAGAAATATGAAATATTCAGAAACGCTTCGGCGATTCTTGTAACGCCTTCAGGCTTAATTTAAACAGTGGCATCAATATGAAAAAAACATTACTGGCAGCTGGCGCAACTCTGGCCCTTTCCGCATCTTTCTCCGCCAGCGCGGCAGAAAACGACAAACCGCAATATCTGTCTGACTGGTGGCATCAAAGCGTAAACGTGGTGGGGAGCTACCATACCCGTTTCGGGCCGCAGCTGCGTAACGATACCTACCTGGAATATGAGGCGTTTGCGAAGAAAGACTGGTTCGATTTCTACGGCTATATGGATGCCCCGGTATTCTTCGGCGGTAACACCAATGCGAAGGGGATCTGGAACCACGGTTCTCCCCTGTTTATGGAAATTGAGCCGCGTTTCTCTATCGACAAACTGACCGGAACAGACCTGAGCTTTGGCCCGTTCAAAGAGTGGTATTTCGCCAACAACTACATCTATGATATGGGCCGCAATAAGTCTGGTCGTCAGAGCACCTGGTATATGGGTCTGGGTACCGATATCGACACTGGCCTGCCGATGAGCCTCTCCCTGAACGTCTATGCGAAATATCAGTGGCAGAACTACCTGGCTGATAACGAAAACGAGTGGGATGGCTATCGTTTCAAAGTGAAATACTTTGTGCCGCTGACCGACCTGTGGGGCGGTAACCTAAGCTACATCGGCTTCACTAACTTTGACTGGGGCTCCGATCTGGGCGACTCTCAGTACCGTACCAGCAACTCCATCGCCTCAAGCCACATTCTGGCGCTGAACTACGATCACTGGCACTACTCCATCGTAGCGCGTTATTTCCATAACGGCGGACAGTGGGAAAACGACGCTCAACCGGTATGGCAATCCGAAACGGTTAAGTCTACCGGCTGGGCAGGTTACCTGGTCGTTGGTTATAACTTCTAAGCGGTTTATTTACCGCCCGGTCAACATAAGGCCGGGCATAGAGAGAGCACCGAACGAGCCACTCGCCGGTGCTTTTTTATTTCTTTTTATCCATCATCGCTTTCAAATTAGCGAAAGGATTATGCGTCGCGACGCCGACATCTTTCTGCGCGTCCTCCCCGGCAATCACGGTCGATCCATACTGATCCGCTTCGGTATATTTCGAATGCTCATGATCGTGACAATACAGGCATAGCAGTTCCCAGTTACTGCCGTCTTCCGGGTTATTGGTGTGGTCGTGATCGATATGATGGACCGTCAGCTCGCGCAGGTTGGAGTAAACAAATTCGCGAGAGCATCGCCCGCATACCCACGGGAATAATTTGAGCGCCTTTTCACGATAGCCGTTTTCCAGCCGGGTATAGTTCTTAGGGATAATCGCCATAATGACTCTGTATCTGCGTTAAAGGTAGGGTTAGGGGGAAGTTTAACACTCTGCGCGCGCCATTGCCCGTGGAGGATGCAGAAGCTAGCGTTCACCGCTGGATTTTTATGGCCTGTTTTCACGGCGTACTTTACGTAAAAAATCGCTTAACGAACGCTCAGCGCACTCACGAAACCGCCTGTCGAGCGGGGTGATCTGCAAACAGCGATCTACGCGAAAACAGCGATAATCAGCTCTTCGCTCACACCAGGCCACCAGAAGCCAGTGCTCTCCCCAGAAAAACATCCCCAGCGGCTGTACGTCACGCCAGGAAAGATGCCCGGCTTCATCACGATAATGCAGCGCCAGCACCTGCTGTGCGGAAACGGCACGATGGATGAGATCAAACGCGCTGCGTGAATGAAGCTGAGTCCCAAAATCCGGCGCAAAGATCCGTGTCTGTTCAGCCCAGCGCCGACTCTCCTCCGGCAGAATTGCCAGTACCTTTTCCTGCGCGGACTCCAGATCGCGGGAGAGCGAATCCCCTCCCCAGGTTTTCAGTAAGCGAATGGCGACCATCAGCGCTTCTGATTCGCGATGGGTTAACATCAGCGGCGGCAGGTCAAACCCGGCCATTAAGCGATAACCACTGCCCGCCTCGCCTTCTACGGGGATGCCAGATACAGAGAGGTCACGGATATCGCGATAGATAGTCCGCTCGGAAACCTCAAGCCGCTCGGCCAACAGCGCCGCCGTCGTCAGCCTTCTGCCACGCAGGATCTGCACAATCTGGAATAAACGGTCGGCGCGTCGGGTCATTTTAGCTCTCGATATTTAGCGATGACTATACGGGTTGATGCAGGCCAACGCGGTTCCCTTCACTGTCGGTAAACAGCGCGATAGTGCCAATATCCTGCCCCAAATCAACGGGCCCAAAAACGCACTCTCCGCCCGCGATCGCGACGCGCGCAAGCGTGGCCGCCAGATCCGCAGTATGCAGGTAAATAATAGCGCCCTGTGCGGAGGGTGTAATGCCATCAAATTTTGCCAGCGCACCGCCGGTTGCCGGTTCGTCATAGGGGAATACGGCCAGGTCGGCGCAGTCCATTTTTTCACGGCGAAATGATACTTGCATCACCGGCGCATAAAACGCGATAGCGCGTTCCATATCCGTTACGGGGATCTCAAACCAGTTAATGACGCTCTTCATACATCCTCCTGCCTTAGTGAGTGAGTTCAGGAGGAATATACGACAGGGCTACTGACAGCGTACTGTCAGGAGTTTATACGCAAACCCGCGCCCGGGTGTGATCCAGCAGCCACGGACGTAAGTAGCCAGGCGTATTTGAAAAAGGCAGAACTTCATCCGGCAAACGAATGCCCAACTGCTGCTGTATGTAATCACGACGAGTGACAACGCGCGGCCATAGCGCCGGATAAAGCCGGTGAGATATTCAAAAGTTGCGTGCTGCTGTAATAAAAAATCCCGGCCAGATGGCCGGGATCCCAGTGATAACGTGAAAGCGTAATTAAGGCAGAATAGACGGCTGATCCGCCCCTTCTTTCTCCACTTTCTGCTGCAGCATATGCTCGCGCTTCATGCCCAGCTTCAGCGCCAGCGCGGACGCCACGTAAATAGAAGAAGCCGTACCGATAGAGACGCCGATCAACATGGTCAGCGAGAAGCCCTGCAGAATCGGACCGCCAAAGAGATACAGCATCAGGATAACCATCAAAGTGGTCCCGGATGTGATCAAGGTACGGTGCAGCGTCTGTGTTAACGACACGTTAAAGATTTCGTACGGCGTACCGCGGCGAATCTTACGGAAGTTTTCACGAATACGGTCAGATACCACGATACTGTCATTAAGCGAGTAACCGATAACCGACATCAACGATGCCACGATAGTCAGGTCAATCTCAACATGCAGTAGCGACAGTACGCCCATCGTAATCACCACGTCGTGCGCCAGCGCGATAACCACCCCGGCAGCCAGACGCCATTCAAAGCGGAAACCGACGTAAATCAGGATGCATACCAGCGCGGCGATCAGCGCCAGGGCGCCGGTCTGAGCAAGATCTGCTCCGACGCTCGGCCCCACAAACTCAATGCGTTTAACCGTTGCGTTCTGGCTGGTTGAGTCGTTAATCACCTGTACAACTTTGCTGCCCAGCTCCTGGCTACCTTTGGTTTCATGTACCGGCGGCATACGCACCATAATATCGCGACTGCTGCCGAAGTTTTGCAACTGCGGCTCTTCAAAGCCCGCCTTCTGCAGCGACGCGCGCACCTGGTCCATATCGACAGGTTTTTCGAGGGTAATTTCAATCACCGTACCACCGGTGAAATCAAGCCCCCAGTTAAACCCGCGCACGCCCATGATAATGATGGACAGAATCAGCAAAAAACCCGAAATGCCGAAGGCCCAGTAGTCCCAGCGCATAAAGTCCCAGACTTTACGGCCGTGGTTCAATTGTTCAACAGTATATTCCTGTGCCACAACGCACTCCTCAGATAGACAGCTTTTTAACGCGCTTGCCGCCGTACAGCAGGTTCACGATGGCACGGGTGCCGACGATAGCGGTAAACATTGAGGTCGCAATACCGATACCGGTGGTAATCGCAAACCCTTTAATGGCGCCGGTACCGACTGCGTACAGGATGATGACTTTAATCAGCGTGGTGATGTTGGCATCAAAGATGGAACTGAACGCGCCGCGATAACCTTCGTCAATCGCCTGCTGCACGGTACGCCCGTTACTCAGCTCTTCTTTAATACGCTCGTTAATCAGAACGTTGGCGTCAACCGCCACCGCAAGGGTTAACACGATCCCCGCAATCCCCGGCATGGTCAGCGTCGCCCCCGGAATCAGGGACATAATGCCGACAATCAGCACCAGGTTTGCAATCAGCGCCGAAGTCGCAATCAGGCCGAACTTCTTGTAGAAGAAAATCATAAACAGAATAGAGACCACCAGACCGGCCAGACAAGCCTCCAGGCCCTGCTTGATGTTCTGCATACCCAGAGTTGGGCCAATGGTACGCTCTTCAACAATCTGAATCGGCGCAATCAATGCGCCCGCACGCAGCAGCAGCGAGAGCTGACGCGCTTCGGTGGCATTACTGATGCCGGTAATACGGAAGCTATTCCCCAGACGAGACTGGATGTTGGCGATGTTAATCACCTCTTCCTCTTTTGCCAGAATCGCACGACCGCTGGCATCTTTCTTACCGCTGTCTTTATACTCCACAAACAGGGTCGCCATCGGTTTACCGATGTTGTCCTTGGTGAAGTTAGACATGATGTTGCCGCCAGCGCTATCGAGAGAGATATTAACCTGCGGCTGGTTGAACTCATCCATGCTCGACGTCGAGTCGGTGATATGGTCACCAGTGAGGATCACCCGCTTATACAGCACAACCGGCTGGCCTTCACGAGTATATTTCACTTCCGAGTCGCCCGGAACGCGGCCTGCAGCGGCTGCGGCGCTGTCAACGTTGGTGTTAACCAGACGGAATTCCAGCGTCGCGGTTGCGCCCAAAATCTCTTTCGCGCGCGCGGTATCCTGGATACCCGGCAGCTCAACCACAATACGGTCAGACCCCTGACGCTGAACCAGCGGTTCGGCAACGCCCAGTTGGTTTACACGGTTACGCAGGATATTGATGTTCTGCTGAACGGCATATTCGCGGGCTTCTTTCAGGCGATCATCGGTCATCACGGCCTTCAGACCGGTACTGCCCTGGGAGGAAATAACCAGATCGCGGTGACGCGGGCTAAGGTAAGAGATAGCCTGGTCGCGTGCCGCGCTGTCGCGAAAAGCGATGGTCAGGCCGTAGTTATCGGCTTTACGCACGGTGGTGTAAGGAATGCCTTTATCACGCAGCTCGCTGCGCAGGCTGTCGATATTCTGCTCCTGCAGTTTACTCAGCGCGGTATCCATATCGACTTCCATCAGGAAGTGCACACCGCCCCGCAGGTCAAGACCCAGCTTCATCGGCTCGGCGTACAGGGCCGCCAGCCAGCGTGGCGTTGCCGGAGCAAGGTTTAGCGCCACGACGTATTTGTCACCCAGCGCGCCCATTAGCGCTTCGCGCGCGCGCAGCTGGATATCGGTGGTGTCGAAGCGCGCGAGAATTGCGCCCTCTTCCAGTGCCACAGACTTCGCGGTAATTTTTTCTTCTTGTAGTGTTTTCTGGACCTGGATCAGCGTTTGCTCACTGGCGGCGACGCCGCGCGCGCCAGTGATTTGAACAGCCGGATCCTCACCATACAGGTTGGGAAGCGCATAGACTAAGCCGACGACAATAACGACGACCAGCATGACGTACTTCCACAAAGGATAACGGTTTAACACGGCAGTTCCCTTAGGGAAAATGAATAATTACAGCGCCTTCATTGTGCCTTTCGGCAGAACGGCAGCTACGAAGTCACGTTTGATAACCACTTCGGTGGTATCGTTCAGCGCGATAGCGATGTATCCGCTTTCAGCAACTTTAGTAACGCGACCAACCAGACCACCGTTGGTCAACACTTCATCCCCCTTGGCGATGGAGTTCATCAGGTTTTTATGTTCCTTGGTGCGTTTCTGTTGTGGACGCAGGATCATGAAGTAAAAAATCAGACCAAACACCACCAGCATCAGAATCAGAGACATCGGGCTGCCCTGCGCCGCGCCGCCAGTTGCCGCTACCGCATCAGAAATAAAAAAGCTCATTGAAATTCCCTCATTATTAAAATTAGTCAACGTTTAAAGGTGGAACAGTTCGCCCCTGACGTTGGTAAAAATCGGTCACGAAGCTCTCTAATTTACCCTCTTCGATAGCCTTGCGTAAACCAGCCATTAAGCGCTGATAATAACGCAGGTTATGAATGGTATTGAGTCGCGCGCCCAATATTTCGTTGCAACGGTCAAGATGATGCAAGTAAGCGCGTGAATAGTTGCGACAGGTATAACAATCGCACTCTGCATCCAGCGGCGAAGTATCGCTCTTATGCTTCGCGTTACGAATTTTCACCACGCCATCGGTGACGAACAGGTGGCCGTTGCGCGCGTTGCGCGTCGGCATGACGCAGTCGAACATATCGATCCCACGGCGCACCCCTTCAACCAGATCTTCCGGTTTACCGACGCCCATCAGGTATCGCGGTTTGTCGGCCGGGATCTGCGGACAGACGTGCTCCAGGATACGGTGCATATCTTCCTTCGGCTCGCCGACAGCCAAACCGCCGACAGCGTAGCCATCAAAGCCAATCTCTACCAGACCTTTAACAGAGATATCGCGTAAATCTTCGTAAACGCTGCCCTGAATAATGCCAAACAGCGCGTTTTTGTTGCCCAGACCGTCAAAACGGTCGCGGCTGCGCTTCGCCCAGCGCAGCGACATTTCCATCGAGCGCTTAGCATAGTCCCATTCCGCCGGGTACGGTGTACATTCGTCGAAGATCATCACGATGTCCGATCCAAGATCGTACTGAATCTCCATCGATTTTTCCGGATCGAGAAAAATCGGATCGCCGTTGATCGGATTGCGGAAGTGTACGCCCTGCTCGGTGATTTTACGAATATCCCCCAGGCTGAAGACCTGGAAACCGCCTGAGTCGGTCAGGATCGGCCCTTTCCACTGCATAAAGTCGTGCAGATCGCCATGTAGCTTCATGATCTCCTGACCCGGACGCAGCCACAGATGGAAAGTATTACCGAGAATAATTTGTGCCCCGGTCGCTTCAACTTCCTCCGGCGTCATTCCTTTTACGGTACCGTAGGTGCCAACAGGCATAAATGCTGGCGTTTCAACAACGCCGCGCTCAAACACAAGACGGCCGCGACGCGCGCGACCATCGGTGGTATCTAACTCAAATTTCATTATCACTCCTGCGTCAGAAAAACAGTCTGACGTTTAAACCTGTGCCGCGAACTTACTTCCCGACACGCTCATTCAAAGCCTGCGGATTGTACGTGATAAACATCGCGTCCCCGTAGCTAAAAAAACGATATTTTTGTTCTACCGCAGCCTTATAGGCATTCATGGTGTGCTGATAACCGGCAAACGCCGAGACCAGCATAATCAACGTCGATTCAGGCAGATGGAAGTTAGTCACCAGCGCGTCGATCACTTTGTACTGATAGCCCGGATAGATAAAAATCTGCGTCTCGTCGAAGAAGGGCTCAATCAGATCATTTTTCGCCGCCTGCGCCGCGCTTTCAAGTGAGCGTACTGACGTTGTCCCTACCGCAATAACCCGGTTGCCGCGGGCTTTTGCCGCCAGCACCGCGTCGACCACTTCCTGCGGCACCTCCGCATATTCAGAGTGCATAATGTGGTCTTCAATAGCGTCAACCCGCACCGGCTGGAATGTACCGGCTCCCACATGCAGCGTGACAAACGCCGTCTCAATGCCTTTTTCACGCAGTTCCGCCAGCAACGGCTCGTCAAAGTGCAGACCGGCTGTCGGCGCGGCGACAGCGCCGGGTTTGCTGCTGTAGACGGTCTGATACAATTCGCGATCCGCGTCTTCATCCGGGCGATCAATATACGGCGGCAACGGCATATGACCGATAGCATTCAGAATATCCAGTACCGGACGCGGGTCGTTGAATTCGACTTCAAACAGCGCGCCGTGACGCGCCAGCATGGTGGCTTTAATACTTTCATCATCGCCAAGCAGCAGTTCCGCGCCGGGTTTCGGCGCTTTAGAGGCGCGAATATGTGCCAGAATACGTTTATCATTAAGCATGCGTTCAACCAGCACCTCGATCTTACCGCCGCTGGCTTTGCGGCCAAACAGACGGGCCGGGATCACGCGGGTATTGTTAAAGACCAGCAGATCGCCTGGATTGAGCTTGTCGAGTAAATCGGTGAAAGTACCGTGCGTCAGCGCGCCCGTCGGCCCATCTAATGACAGCAAGCGGCAACGACTGCGCTCAGGCATGGGATAGTGGGCAATCAGGGATTCGGGTAATTCAAAGGAAAAATCAGCAACGCGCATGACGGTAACTCAGACTTAATAAAGAGGCGGGTAGTCTAGTGCCCGGGCGTTCTCCCTGCAACCTTTACCCCGCCGCAGAGTTAGAATACTCTGAATGATTCGCGTTGCAGGGCAAAACGCCCTGCCGTTTTGAACCGCGCTCGCACTAGCCTCGTAAGGATGAGGCCGACGGGCCGAATCCCATGGAATCTCATGGATGAGACGCGTCACTCAGAAGCCAACACACCTGCAACTTGAAGCATGGCGAGTATTATGAATTTTCTTGCACATTTACATTTAGCCCATCTCGCTGACAGCTCGCTTTCCGGCAATCTGCTGGCCGATTTTGTCCGGGGAAACCCGGAATCGCACTTTCCGCCAGAGGTCGTGGATGGCATTCTGATGCACCGTCGCATTGATGTCATGACGGATAACCTGCCGGAAGTCCGCGAAGCGCGCGAGTGGTTTCGCCGCGAAACCCGACGTGTCGCGCCGATTACGCTCGACGTCATGTGGGATCATTTTCTGTCACGTCACTGGACGCAACTTTCTCCTGACTTTCCGCTGTCGGCGTTTGTCGGCTACGCCCATACCCAGGTGGCGCAGATCCTGCCCGACTCCCCGCCGCGTTTTGTTAATCTCAATGAATACCTCTGGTCAGAGCGCTGGCTTGAACGCTACCGGGATATGGATTTCATTCAGCGGGTACTAAACGGTATGGCCAGTCGCCGTCCGCGCCTCGCGGCACTCAGCGACTCGTGGCAGGATCTGGATACTCACTACGTTCGGCTTGAACAGCAGTTCTGGCGTTTCTATCCGCAGATGATGGCGCAGGCCAAAATGCGTCAGCTATAAATGAACATTATTGCGCGGCATCGTCTTACCGGTTCATTCGCCATGCTTTTCTGATTGCGCTTTTTGCCAAAAAGACTATTCTGAACGGGTAACATTTAACACTCATCGATAGACAAAAACTATCTCATCAATTGTCAGCGTTACGTTGAGTTTCACCGGCGCTCTTCATATACTTGCCCGCGTTGCGTTCCAATTAACCTTAATATTAACAGGAGAATCATATGGTTCTGGTGACTCGTCAGGCTCCGGATTTCACAGCAGCTGCGGTACTGGGTAGCGGTGAAATTGTTGAAAACTTCAACTTCAAACAGCACACCAGCGGTAAAGCCACCGTTCTGTTCTTCTGGCCGATGGACTTCACTTTCGTTTGCCCGTCTGAACTGATCGCTTTTGACAAACGCTACGAAGAATTCCAGAAGCGCGGCGTAGAAGTGGTTGGCGTTTCTTTTGACTCCGAATTCGTTCACAACGCATGGCGTAACACTCCTGTCGATAAAGGCGGCATCGGTCCGGTTAAATACGCAATGGTTGCTGATGTTAAGCGTGAAATTCAGAAAGCCTACGGTATTGAGCATCCGGAAGCGGGTGTTGCGCTGCGTGGCTCTTTCCTGATCGACGCGAACGGCGTTGTTCGCCACCAGGTGGTTAACGATCTGCCACTGGGCCGTAACATCGACGAAATGCTGCGTATGGTTGACGCGCTGCAGTTCCACGAAGAGCACGGCGAAGTTTGCCCGGCACAGTGGGAAAAAGGCAAAGAAGGTATGAACGCCTCTCCGGAAGGCGTCGCTAAGTACCTGACCGAGAACGTTTCCAGCCTGTAATCGGCTCGAATGGAGAAAAGGCTCGCAATGCGGGCCTTTTTTGTTTTTACCGCGTGGTTTTACCACCAGGCCCCTTTCTGCAAAACAGGGGGTCGGCGCATCTGGAAAACATGCGGGAACACAGGAACGCATCCAGAACTGGCCGCCAGAACAGCGACCAGAGGGCAGAACAGGTAATCGCGAGCCTCCCGCTCTGCCAGATGAAGCCGGATCGAACCGCGCCGCGATGGGTTTATTACGCGCTAAAACGCAAAGCAGGAGCAGCCCAGCACGCCCCAGAAAGCCTGCGCATCCGCAAGCGGAATCAACGATTTCCGCGCAATATCATGCCGATGCCCATGAACCCCGCAGCTACCACAGCACTGATGCATCTGGGCTATCGCGCCGATTTTCGCCGCTGCCGGCGGCGCTGAGCGGTAATGACCCGGCACCTGCACCACAGGCGACCATTCTGGCAGCACCGGAATGGGCGGCGGCGCCAGCGGTGTAAAGTGACCAGCGGCATAAACAACGTTACCATCGACAATCGTCATCACCGACTCAATGCCCTTGATCTCCTCTTCCGGCACGCGGAAATAGTCCTTCGACAGCACGACCAGATCAGCAAGCTGATCTGGTGCGATACGCCCTTTCTTACCCTGCTCGCTGGAGAACCACGCGCTGCCCGCGGTCCACAACTCCAGCGCCACATCCCGCGGCAGGCGATTACTGTCGTCGTACATCGCCATCCCGCCAACGGTACGCCCGGAAACCAGCCAGTAGAGCGCGGTCCACGGATTGTAGCTTGCCACGCGGGTGGCATCGGTTCCCAGCCCCACCGGAACGTCCAGCGCAAGCATTTTCGCCACCGGAGGAGTATGTTTGACCGCTTCTTTGCCGTAACGATCGACAAAATATTCCCCCTGAAAAGCCATCCGGTGTTGCACCGCAATACCGCCGCCCAGCGCCCTGACGCGTTCAATATTGCGTTCGCTGATCGTCTCCGCATGATCGAAAAACCAGTGCAGACCATTGAACGGAATATCGCGGTTCACCTTTTCAAACACATCCAGCATCCGGCTGATAGACTCATCGTAGGTGGCATGCAGGCGAAACGGCCAGCGGTGCTCGACAAGATGGCGCACCACCCGCTCCAGTTCATCTTCCATGCCCTCAGGCAGATCCGGACGCGGCTGCAGAAAATCTTCGAAATCCGCTGCCGAGAAGACCAGCATCTCTCCGGCGCCGTTGGCGCGATAAAAGTCGGTTCCCTGCCCCGGCTTCAGCATATCGGTCCAGCGCTCAAAGTCTTCCAGTTCCTGCTGCGGACGCTGAGTAAACAGGTTATAGGCGATGCGCACGGTCATCTGCGCTTTAGCGTGGAGTTGCTCGATTATCTCGTAATCTTCCGGGTAGTTCTGGAAACCGCCTCCGGCATCAATGGCGCTGGTCAGTCCCAGGCGATTCAGCTCGCGCATAAACTGGCGGGTTGAGTTGATCTGAAATTCCAGCGGCAGCTTCGGGCCTTTCGCCAGCGCCGAGTAGAGGAGCATCGCGTTAGGCTTAGCGATCAGCATCCCGGTTGGATTACCATTACCATCGCGGACGATCTCGCCGCCCGCCGGATCGGGCGTCGCTTTGGTATAGCCCACCGCCTTCAGCGCCGCGCGATTAAGCAATGCGCGATCGTAAAGATGCAGGACAAAAACGGGGGTATCCGGCGCCGCTTCGTTAAGCTCCTCCAGGGTCGGCATCCGCCGTTCGGCAAACTGAAATTCGCTCCAGCCGCCCACCACGCGAACCCACTGCGGCGATGGCGTACGATCGGCCTGATCTTTCAGCATCCGCAGCGCGTCGGCCAGCGAGGGAACCCCCTCCCAACGCAGCTCCAGATTGTAGTTAAGCCCGCCGCGAATCAGATGCAGGTGCGAATCATTCAGGCCTGGGATCACCGTATGACCTTTGAGATCGATAACTTGCGTTCCCTCCCCGGCAAAACTCATGATCCGATCGTTGCTACCGGCGGCGATAATTTTACCCTCAGCGATGGCGACCGCATCGGCCAGTGGGTTTTGACGATCGAGAGTATGAATCTGACCATGGGTCAGGATCAGTGTGGCAGTTTGCGACATAACACGCTCCTTCAGGCGTCTGGCTCAGCTTTTCTTTAGCCAGCCAGCAAACAGACGGGTCACGATGGGCATCCAGAGCCAGACCACCAGCGCGACCACACAGGCATCATTGATCAGATGCAACAGCACGCTTCCCCTTAGCGAGGGCAACAGTATCCCGGTCATCCACGGCACCAGATTGGTGCTGGGAAAAATCACCAGCAGAGTGATGAAAAATTGCTTCCAGCGCAGTGGCTGACGCTGATTAGCGACAGGCGGAGTAAACCAGAATGCCGGTTCAGTGCGCACTTCGATCCGATCGCCTTCACTCAGCAACGGCGCGATTTCCGCCACCAACTGACGACGGGTTTCCGACTGTGTCCAGGCATAAAGATGCTCAATGGTGTCAAAGCGAATAATGACGCTCCATAGATTCTGTCCGGCGACCGGACGAATAACGTTTACGCCAAGATGACCGGGAAATTCCGCCGCTATCGGCATAATTTTGCCCAGCCACGCTTCATAACGTTCGCCGTGCTCCGGGTCGAGCACATGACTGATAACCAGAGTCACCGATTTCTGTTGCGCCATTAAGCGTTCCTTACTGAGGGGGAATGGCAATACACAACATCATTCAGGTGGCATCGGAGCGGCAAGATTGTACGTCCCCGGAAGCTTGCGTAAGTTCAGTGACCGGGGCGGGCAAAGGACGCTAACCAAGAGGCCGCCTGAGGATGACGTGTGTTCAGCCCTTGCGCGCCGGCGCGCCGTGTACCATGGTATAAGCGTAATCCACGCCCATCCCATAGGCACCGCCATGTTCGCGGACCAGGTCCATCACCGCGTCATAAGTTTCTTTACGCGACCAGTCGCGCTGATACTCAAGCAGTACCTGCTGCCAGGTCACCGGTATCGCGCCGGCCTGCACCATACGGTCAATTGCGCGCTCATGGGCATCAACCGAGGTACCGCCAGAGGTATCGGTCACGACGTAAACTTCATAGCCTTCATCCAGCGCCATAAGAGCCGGAAAGGTCAGGCAGACTTCGGTCCACAAAGCGGAAATAATCAATTTCTTACGCCCGGTCGCTTTTACCGCAGCAACAAAAGCGGCATCTTCCCAGGAGTTCATCGACGTACGTTCAATTGGCATCACTTCCGGATGTACAGCCAGTAATTCTGGCCAGATATAACCGCTGAAGCTTTTCGTTTCTACAGAAGTATAAATCACCGGAACAGCAAATATTTTCCCGGCCCTAGCTAACGCCACCGTATTATTTTTCAGCGTCTGGCGGTCAATGTTCGCCACACCGAATGACATTTGCGGCTGGTGATCGATAAAAATAAGCGCAGAGTTAGAGGGATCGATAAGTTCACGAATAGACATAATATATCCTGTTAATCAATGAGTTAAAAAGATACTGCCATCACCGCGGTATTGTTCAAATCCTGGCTGATAAAAGGCGGTGAGTATAGTCAGTAATTTCTAACAAGTTATTAAGTATTTTTTATGATTTATTTTTAAGACAAACAATCATGGATATTTAATTAACTATTCATAGCATTGTATTTATCGAAATTTTATCGTGAGCTATACTCAGCTATTAACTCGAATTGAATACCGTCTTTCAGTAAAACAGAATCACAATTCTGATACAGGGAGTTGACTTATGCGTTTAAACCTCGATGTTCTGTTAATTCTTGATGCGCTGGATAAACATGGTTCATTTGCCACTGCCGCCGAATCGTTATTTAAGACTCCCGCCGCGCTAAGCTATATGATTCAAAAGCTGGAAAACGATCTGAACATCGCCCTGTTGGATCGCTCCGGTCACCGGGCCAAATTTACCGATACCGGCAGAATGATGCTGGAAAAAGGCCGCTTGCTGCTTAATGCGGCAAGAGATCTGGAAAAACAGGCGGTGCAACTGAGCGCCGGTTGGGAGCGGGATCTGGCTATCGCTCTGGATGACTCCTTCCCTTTTAGCGCGCTGCTGCCGCTGATCGACAAATTCTATTCGCAGCACCCGCAAACCCGGCTTAACTTTTCCCATCATACCCTGGCCGGTGCGTGGGAAGAACTTACGCACAACGGCGCGGATATTATTCTTGGGGCGATCAATGAACCACCGACTTCCGCAGCATGGTCGTGGAAGATGCTTGGCACAATGGACAATATTTTCGTCGTCGCACCGGGGCATCCGCTGGCGCAAACCACTCAGCCGCTGACCAACAAACAGCTGAGCCTGCATCGCTCGGTAGTGATCAGCGACAGCGCCCGCTACTGTCATCCGTTCAACAGCAATCTGCTCGACGAACAGCAGCAAATTCGCGTTGATGATTTCGCCAGCAAAATCGAGATATTATGCTGCGGACTGGGATGCGGCTTTTTACCGTATCATATCGCCCGACCATTGCTGGAAAGCGGCAAGCTGCTGGAAAAAACCGTCATCTCTTACCGCGAAAAAGATATTGCCTATATGGCCTGGCGCAACGGTAATGACGGGCTGGCTCAGCGCTGGTGGCGCGAGGCCATTCTCAACAACGACCCCCTGAGCCAGTACTATCATTAACGGCTAAACCACACGCTGGCAGAAATAGCAGGCAGTATCAGAACGCCATTATCCCACGTACCGTGCCCCTCTTTCAGTTGCCAGCCTTTAACATTGAGCAAAGGAGAATCCTCGACCACCGTCTCGCAGGCTTCGCCGCGATTTATCGCCACCAGCACGCGCTGTTGCTTATACACGCGCGCAAACACCACGACGTTATCCTCGGCATAAATCACCTGGCAGCCGCCATAGCGTAGCGCCTGACTCGCCTTACGCAGCCGGCTCATGCGTGTATACAGCGCCAGCAGTTGGCGATCCTGCAACGCCGGATCCCACGGGAAGGGCTTACGGCAAAAGGGATCGTTGTTGCCATCGACGCCCACTTCATCGCCGTAATAAATACAGGGTACGCCAGGCCAGCTAAACAGCCACACCACCGCCAACGGCAAACGTGCGACATCCTGACCTAACAGCGATTTAAAACGCGCGGTATCGTGGCTATCGAGCTGATTGAACATCCGCAACTGCTGCTGATGCGACAGCCCGGCGCGATAATTCTCCATCCACGACATGCAGGTTTGCGCATCGATTTTCTGCGGTTCGTAAGCGATATCGGTATTGGCGAGAAATCCCCACAATGGGAAAGTAAAACCGCGATAGTTCATCGCAGAATCTTCAGCATCGGCCTGTAGCCACTGGCGCGCATCGCCAAAATGCTCGCCAACAATATAGGCGTCAGGCTGCGTCTCTTTTGCCGCACGGGTAATTCCGGCGACATGGCGTAAGTTATTGCGCGCCCCTCCGCCTTCCCCCAGCATATGCGCCACGTCCAGCCGCCAGCCGTCCATACTCCACGGCGATTTTAACCAGTGACGTACCACGCTGTCTTCTCCGGCATAGATCTCATTAACCAGACTCGTCGACTGATAATCCAGCTTCGGCAGGCTAGGATATCCCAGCCAGTTGTGGGCAACACCTTCAGGAGAGAAATGATACCAGTCGCGCCACTGCGAGTCGGCATTATGGCAGGCGCCGCCGCTGCCGCGCTGATAGCGGTCGAACCAGGGGTGAGAATCGCCGCTGTGGTTGAATACGCCATCCAGGATCAGACGCATACCCTCCTTTTGCGTGTTATGCCGCAGGCGCAGCAGCGCCTCATCGCCGCCAAACTGCGGATCAACATGACGGTAATCTTCAGTATCGTATTTATGCACGCTGGGCGCGACAAATACCGGATTCAGATACAGCGCCGTGACGCCAAGCTGTTTCAGGTACGACAGCTTTTCGCTAATCCCGTCGAGATCGCCGCCGTAAAAGGTGGAGCCGCCCGCCTCGCTGGTTAGCGGTTCATCCCACGCTTTACGCACAATATCGTGACCGGCGGCGTGATGGTAATAAACGTTATCCTGCCCGGCTTCACGGGATCGGCTGCGGGCAAAACGGTCAGGGAAGATTTGATAAAATACCTGATCGGCCACCCACTGCGGCCCGCTGTCCGGGAGATCTATCGCAAACTGCTCCAGCCGGGCCGGAGGAAAGCGATTAAATCCTTGCGGCGTGAACCACATCTGGCGGTCAGCCCACAGCAGCTTGAAGCTATAGCGCCGACGCGGCTGCCCGTGAGCGAGGTTGATTTCCCCTCGCCAGGCCACTACGCCCGGATGCGGCGCCTTGCGCAGGCGATGCATGGGCAACGACAGCTCTTCGTTGTCCTCTTCCGCGCGTAACGTCACCCGCCGCGGAAGATCGTTGCCGCGTAACCATAACGTAATCAACAGTCGTTCCTGCTGCTCCTGAATAAATGGAGCGACAGGGAGGTGCCATGCCTTCAACATCACTCTTCCTCGCTTCGCAGAATGGGCACACCTTGCCACAGCATACAGGCGTCTGGCTCATCATCAGCAGAATTATTGGGGGAGGATGACAGGGGTGGAGAGAGCCTTGCCGGATAACCTGAACGTATCCGGCAAGAGAGGACAAAATGATTACGCCTTCACCCGCTTACCGCCGCGGCGGGTTTTAAACTGCCAGCCAACCAGCAACAGGGCAATCCACGCCAGACCAACATACAGTGAGATGCGGGTATCCGGATGGTAGCCAATCAGCGCAATGATAAAAACGAGGAACAACAGCCCGATAACCGTGGTCGTTACACCACCTGGCACCTTAAACTTCAGCGCCTTCGCCTCTTCCGGCGGCAAACGACGGCGGAAGGCGATCTGCGACAGCAGGATCATAATCCACACCCAGACGGTAGCGAAAGTCGCCAGCGAAGCAATCACCAGGAAGACGTTCTCCGGCATGATGTAGTTCAGATAAACCGCAAACAGCAGCGCAATCGTCATCACCATTACCGTTACCCACGGAATACCGCGACGGGATGTTTTAGCGAACACTTTCGGCGCGCTGCCCTGCTCCGCCATGCCATGCAGCATGCGCCCGACGCCAAAAACGTCGGAGTTAATCGCCGACAGCGAGGCGGTCAGCACCACAAAGTTAAGGATGCTGGCGGCAAAAGTAATGCCGAGATGCTGGAAGGTTAAAACGAACGGGCTACCGTTAGTGCCAACCTGATCCCACGGATAGATAGACATAATCACAAACAGCGTGCCCACGTAGAACACCAGAATACGCATCGGCACTGAGTTAATGGCCCGCGGAATGGATTTCTCCGGGTCCTTCGCTTCACCGGCGGTGATGCCGATGATTTCAATTCCGCCGTAGGCGAACATCACCATCTGCAATGACATCACCATCCCCAGCCAGCCATTGCTGAAGAAGCCGCCGTTGCTCCACAGATTATGAATGCCGGTCGGCTGACCACCGTTACCGATACCCCAGATAATAATACCGAAACCGGCCAGGATCATGATGATAATGGTGGCGACTTTGAAGAAGGAGAACCAGAACTCCAGTTCGCCGAAAACCTTGACGCTCATCAGATTAACGGCGCAGATGATCAGCACCACGCTGAGCACCCAGACCCAGTGCGGCACCGCCGGGAACCAGACGCCCATATAGATACCGAAGGCCGTGACGTCAGCGATGGCGACAATCAGAATTTCAAAACAGTAGGTCCAGCCGGTGATATAGCCCGCCAGCGGGCCAAGATAATCCTGCGCATAGCGTGAAAATGAGCTGGCCGCCGGGTTATGCACCGACATCTCGCCCAGCGCGCGCATAATAATGTATGCCGCGACGCCGCCGATAATATAGGCTAACAAAACGCTCGGTCCCGCCATTTTAATCGCATCAGCCGAACCGTAGAAAAGGCCGGTACCGATTGCCGACCCCAGCGCCATAAAACGAATATGCCGGGTACTTAGCCCGCGCTTAAGCTTGTTACTACTTTCCATCGTGTTCCATGTCGTTTATCCCTCCGCCTCCGCGGCAGCAAAGTTCAAGAGGGCATGACCAAAAAACAAAAAACCACGGAACCTGAAATCCCGTGGTTAAACACCGGCGTAAAGCGCCAGTTTAGTGGGCGCTGGACACCACCTGACGCCCTGCCGCGCGATCCCAGATAACCGCCAGAATCACCATAACGGCGGTGGGCATCAGCCAGGCCAGCCCTTGCTCTGCCAGCGGCAAACGTGCGGTCCAGGCGGGCAGAATATCGGCGAACGCCGACGCTTTAATGCCGTCAATGATACCAAACATCAGGCTGATAAACATTGCCGGAGAAATTACGCGAGCCGAATGATGCCACCATCCACGGGTGAAGCTTAATACAACCAGTGCGATACATGGCGGGTAAATCGCCGTCAACACCGGAATGGAAATCTGAATCAGGTGGCTCAATCCAAGGTTGGAGACCGCCATTGAGAACAGACCGAGGATAAAGACCAGCGTACGGTAGGAGAATGGCAGGTACTGGGCGAAGAACTCCGCACAGGCGCAGGTCAGACCTACCGCTGTCACCAGACAGGCGATAAAGATCAGCGCCGCCAGCAGGAAACTCCCCGCGCCGCCAAAGGTGTGCTGTACATAAGCGTGGAGAATCGCCGCGCCGTTAGCGGATTGCTCGACCAGCGTGCCGCTATCCGACCCAAGGCGGAACAGCGCCAGATACAACAGGGTCAGGCCAACGCCAGCCATCAAGCCAGCCCAGACGGTGTAACGGGTCAGCAGACGGGCTTCTGTGACGCCGCGGGAACGCGCGGCGTTGACAATCACAATACCGAAGACCATTGCCCCCAGGGTGTCCATTGTCAGATAACCATTGACGAAGCCATTAGAAAACGGCGCGATACGGTAGGCTTCCATCGCGTGGCTCAGCGGCCCGGCTGGCCAGACGATCGCCGCAACGGCAAGAATAATCAGGGCGATAATTTTCAGCGGCGCAAGGAAATTCCCCACGGTATCCAGCAATTTGCCCGGATAGAGCGAAACAAGGATCACCAGCGCGAAATAGATAACGCTGTAAATCAGCAGCGGCAGCGCGCCGTCGCCGGTCAGCGGGGCAATCCCCACTTCAAATGAGACGGTGGCGGTACGCGGCGTGGCGAACAACGGACCAACGGCCAGATAGCAGATCACGGCCAGCAGAATACCGGCGACTTTACCGATTGGCGTACTCAGGCTTTCTACGCCGCCACCGACTTTCGCCAGCGCTACCACCGTCAGCACCGGGAGACCCACGGCGGTGATAAGGAAGCCAAAGGCAGCGCTCCAGACATGTTCACCAGCCTGTAAACCAACCATTGGAGGAAAGATAATATTGCCTGCGCCAACGAACAGAGCAAAGGTCATAAAGCCCAACGCCATAATGTCGCGAGATTTTAACTGATGGGTCATAAATTCATTACTGCCTGTGGATGTGGTGTTGTAAAAACGGGAAAATACCGCACCTTTCCTCTGGGGATGATACAGCGGCCATTGTCAGCAAACTCAGCGGGATATGCTCCAAAATTGTCGTGGAATAGAATTGTTTTTTGAATTACCACGCAAAAACAGTCTGTCTGCGACTTTAGGGGGGCAATTTAAACGCTTATAACGTTTTAAAGCAAGGCAGGATCGTAAAAGCAGGTTATTATGCTAAGCATATCATTCAACCAAGAATTATTAACCAGATTAATGGAACCAATATGGCTAATCATGCGAACAAAAAAGCAGCTAACGCTCATTAATTATGCGGTACAGATTTGACTGCAAACCTGAGTGACCGGCTCTGATGGGTTTCTGGCAAGTAATGCTGACAGGCGGGGCAAACCACCGAGCGCCGTTCACAAGGTCAGGCGTCCATCCCTCCAACAGAAATCCTGGCACAGAATCTCATGCAGGTTTGTCATCCGTCTCAACACGCGATGAGTCTGAGTGAAAGCGAACCATGTTCTGATGACTCAGGGCAAAAATAGCAGCCCTGAGCGAGAAACAGAAGAATCAGTGAACCAACTGAGCGGTTCACTGGCGAGAAGCGGTTACAACATCATGCTGGCGAGCAGAATAAACAGCAACCCGAACAGAGATAACAATGTTGACATCAGCGTCCAGGATAACAATGTCTCTTTAGTGGTCAGGCCGAAGAAGTCTTTAATCATCCAGAAGCTGGCGTCGTTTACGTGGGAGCAGATACAGGAGCCCGCGCCAGTCGCCAGCGTGATCAATGCCAGGTTAGTGTTGGGATGCACCGCCAGCAACGGGATCACCAGCCCGGCGGTAGAGATCGCCGCAACAGTGGCGGAACCCAGACAAATGCGCAGAAAAGCAGCCACACCCCAGGCCATCAGGATCGGGTTGATATCCATGCCAGAGACCAGCGTAGAAATGTACTGACCGACACCAGAATCAATGAGCACCTGCTTGAATGCGCCGCCGCCGCCGATAATCAGTAGCAACCCGGCAATACCGGCAATCGCCTTCCCGCACGAATCCATCAGTTCAGGGATCGTTTTCCCGCGGCCCAGGCCCATGGTATAAATCGCGAACAGCAGTGAAATCAGCATGGCAATTGTCGAGTTGCCTAAGAACAGCAACACGTTGTAGAACATGCCCGAATCCGCGGCATTTTTGGCATGAGTCATCTGGATAATGGTGACTACCGCCATCAGGATCACCGGCAACATCGCAGTGAGAAAACTGATACTGAAGCCAGGCATTTCACTTTCGCTGAACCGCCGGGTCGCGCCGAGGGAGGCAATATTGCCCTCTTTTTTAAATGCATCAGGAATAATCCGCTGGCAGAATTTATTCAGTAGCGGGCCGCACAGAATAAAGGTTGGAATACCGACAATGATGCCGTATATCAATACCAGTCCCACATCAGCACCATATTCACGGGCGATAACTGTCGGACCAGGGTGCGGTGGTAAAAATCCGTGGGCGACCAGTAAACCGGAAAGCATAGGTACACACATATACATCGGCGATATTTTCGCCTCACGGGCAATAGCGAATAAAATAGGAACCAGAAGAATTAATCCGACTTCGAAAAAAAGTGCAATACCGACAATAAACGCTGAGCAGACCACCGCCCAGTCAAGTTTATTTTTCCCGAAATAATTCAGCATAGTCAGCGCTATTCGCTGCGCACCACCCGCGTCGGCCAGTAAGCGACCGAGCATAACCCCAAAGCCGAATATCAAACCAATATGGCCCAATGTCCCGCCAAGGCCCGATTCAACCGAAGCGACGACTTTATTCAATTCCATCCCACTGGCAATGGCGACGACAATCGAAACAATAATTAAAGAAACAAACGTATTAAGCTTAATTTTTATGGTTAACAGCAGGAGTAAAGCAATCCCTGCCACAACGATAATTAGTGGCATAACGTCCTCTCATATAGGGTAGCGACCCGTCATAATCCAGCTACGCAATTTATCAATGATGCGTAGTCGGATTATTCAGAGGTCTGGATGTTCTTATTTTCGCTTTCAGTTCTTATTTATATAATCGCGCAAGGCTGTGCCGATCTTATTCACGTCATAAACACATCCCGTCCATGTCCCACCGCTGACAGCCTGGAGCATTGCCCAAAGCCGGGTATCATCTGGCAGTTCAGGATCAGGAAGTAAATCCTGATGGCTGGCCCTGGCGTTTAATATTGCGGTAGCCTCCTCCCGTGAAGGTAATATTTCATCGTTACGGGTTCCTAGGAAATTGATCTCGCCCTGAAGTTCGCGACAATCAATTTTAATTTCAATAATATCTCCGGTGCGTAATTTACCGATGGGGCCTCCCGCCAGCGCTTCCGGCCCGACATGACCGATACACGCACCGGTGGAAACGCCCGAGAAACGCGCATCGGTGATCAGCGAAACATGCTTACCGTAAGACAGATGTTTTAAGGCGCTGGTGACCTGATAGGTCTCCTCCATCCCGGTACCGGAGGGCCCAACACCGATAATGACCAGAATATCGCCCGCTTTAATCTTGTCGTGCTTGATATCATAAATCGCGTTTTTCTCGGACAGATAAACCTTCGCCACACCTTTGTGGTAGTAGATACCCTGTTCATCAATGACCGAAGAGTCGATAGCGGTAGATTTGATCACCGATCCTTCCGGTGCAATATTGCCCACCGGAAAAGTAATGGTTGAAGTTAAGCCGCGTTCCTGCGCACGCTGCGGCGACATGATCACCTCATCGGCATCAACCTGCTCTTGTTCGCGCAGAAGCTGTTTGAATCGCAGGCGGCGTTCGGAGTGCTCCCACCAATCCAGGTTTTCCTTCAGTGTGCTGCCGGTTACGGTCATCACGTCTTCATGCAGCAATCCAAGGTTGCGCAGATGTAACATTACTTCCGGCACCCCGCCTGCCATGAAGGCATTAACCGTCGGATGATAAACCGGACCATTGGGTAGCACGCTCACCAGTCTCGGCACCCGCTTATTAATGCGGATCCAGTCATCAACGCTCGGGATATGACAACCGGCCTGGTGAGCAATTGCCGGGATGTGCAACAGCAGGTTGGTTGAACCGCCAAACGCCGCATGGACCGTCATCGCATTCTCAATCGCTTTATCGGTGAGAATTTCCCGGGTAGTGATGCCTTTTTTACACAGGTTCAGCGCCGCTCGTGCGGAAGCTCTGGCGATCTCCTGCCACACTGGCTCGCCGGAAGGCGCCAGCGCAGAGTGCGGGATCGCCAGCCCCAGTCCTTCCGCTACCACCTGCGATGTCCCGGCAGTACCCAGAAATTGACAGCCGCCGCCGGAGGAAGCACAAGCCTTGCAACCTGCACGGCGTGCGTCCTGTAACGACAGTTCGCCATTGGCGAATCGCGCGCCGATGGTCTGCACCTTACCGTTGTCTTCTCCGTCTTTTGCGGGCAGCGTCGCGCCACCGGGCACCAGCACGGTCGCGATATCGTGCTGTGCGGCAAGCGCCATCATGGTGGCCGGAAGCCCCTTGTCACAACTCGCCACCCCAATAACGGCTTTCGCATCGGGCAGAGAGCGGATCAGGCGGCGCATCACCATTGAGGCGTCATTACGATACGGTAGCGAATCAAACATACCCGTCGTGCCCTGAGTACGTCCGTCACAAGGATCGGAAACATACACGGCATAGGGCAGTGCGCGGTTTGCCTTAATAACTTCAGCCGCCGCTTTCATCTGGATATCCAGCTCGTAGTGCCCCTGGTGCAGTGCCAGCGCAACGGGCTTACCGTCTTTACCGCGTAAGCCGCCCAGCGTGCTGAGCAGTAAAATACCGTCCCGATCCAGTTCATTCGGCGCCCAGCCCATGCCGGCATTCATTGTCATACCGAACAAATCCCCACTTGGGCGATTAATCAGCATCTCCGGCGTTAACGGCAGTTCCCCTTCAGGACCATCGGCATGTGTTCTGACCGTATAAATATCAGGACTTTCGTCAACAAAAATATTACCAACAGACATGATCTTCTCCTCAAACCGGTAGAATGCCCTGCTCGACCAGCAGCGAGTGGACTTTATCTTTGGCCTCTTCTGACACCTCAAGAATCGGCGGCAGACACCAGGTTTCCACCGGTAATCCCACGCACTGCATGCCATATTTGATCAACGAGACGAACGGCGTTTCCAGAGCGTAAATCGATGGCAGTTGCAGTAGGTTTTTGTTCAGGGTCGCGGCGGTTGCCAGATCGCCCTCGCGCCATGCGCGATAGATACCCACGGAGAGTTCCGGAGCAAAGTTAGCGCTGGCCGATATAGCGCCATCCCCGCCCAGCAGCAAAGTGTTGAGCAAATGATCGTCATAACCACAAAATACCGAGAATGCCGGACGTACCGACTTGACGGTGTTAATCATCGTGCGCAAATGGCTGACGCTGTCGATCGTGTCTTTGATACCAATGATGTTGTCATTTTGCAGGACCAGACGCTTCACTATCTCCGGGGTTAAGTCCTGCCCCGTCAGGTCCGGGAAGTTATACAGGATCACGGGTAACTTCACGCTACGGGCGATCTGCTGGTAATAGTCGTCAAGATTTCGCGACGCAACCTTCCAGTAATAGGGATTGATAGCGACAACACCATCAGCGCCGCAGGCTTCCGCATGCCGCGCCAGTTTGACCGCCTCATCCGTAGAGGGCGAACCAACGCCAATCAATACCGGAACCCGCCCGCCGACGATAGCCACAGCCTCTTCGGTGAACGCCATACGCTGGTCGGTATTCATCTGGCTGAATTCACCACCTGTGCCCAGGTAAAACAATCCATCAACACCTTTATTAATCAAGAAGTCGGCAACGGCGCGCATTGCCGTTTTATCAATGGTTCCGTCACGGTGAAACGTGCTGGATACGGGTGGAATAATACCGCTGAACTTTTTCATTACCTCAGTTTCCTTTTCGTAAATGCTCATTTTCATTTCTGTATCCCAGACCATATGATATTTGCCCGGCGCATTTGCGGAGCAATTCCAGATAGCCATCGATCTTATTTCCTGAATAGACCACCGGATCGCCAGAAAGCGAGATCGCATAGTTAACCCGGTTATACATATTGAATACCGGCATACTTAAACATACCGCACCATAGGTCGATTCCTCGTTATCTATGGCCCATCCCCGAAGCCGTGTTTTTTGCAGCTCCTCCAGAAATAACTTCTTATCGGTAAACGTATTTTTGGTGTGCGATGTCAGAGTGAGCGCGTCTAAAAAATAATCCAGTTCTTCCCGCGTTTTCCATGCTAATAAGGCCTTACCTAACGCGGTAATATGTAATTCAAGTTTTTTGCCTATCCAGCTTTTGTTCGTCGGCACTGAATCCGGACTTTCAATCTTATCAAGATAGATAGCTGAATAGCTCTCCATGGCGCCCAGGTGGCAGACCAGACCACTTTTCAGCGACAGTTCCTGCATTGGCCGCTTTGTCACCTCAAAGATATTCTGGCGGTGCAGCGCCTGACAGCCCAGCTCATAATTTTTGATGCCCAGCGCATAGTGGCCATTTTTATTTTTAATTAAGAAACCACACTCCACCATTATATTTAATAAATTGAGCAAACTGCTTTTGGGATACTGGAATTCTTTTAATAATTCCATATAACTCGCCACGCCTACCCATGCAATATGGGTTAATATTTTCTCGGCACGAATTAATGAATTACACCCTTTGCGAACCATAATCGTATCCTTTTACTATTGGAATAAATGATATCGACAATGAACAGTAGAAAATACGCCTTGTTCAACATGCTGAACCGTAATTCGGTGATTAAATGTGATCCTGTACGCAGTTTGAATCGTGGGATTATTATACCCAGATCCGGAATGCAATAAGGACACCAGCGAATGTTGTATCGATTATGCATTCGACATACTTCGAAAGAAATATAATCCGCTATTTGACTATATATATCCTGGGTATCGGTTAACAAACGTGGAACAGCGACAGGCCCGAATGAAAGCGGCGACCATCACATCGTTCCCGCTCAATAGCTTAACCAGTAAGCGCACTCCCTAAATCCCAACAAAGTGTCATTCTCTGGGGAGAATGATGATATTTCGCACACCGGAGCCCTGATGGCTTATCCGTCAGGCCGCGTAGTGTCATATCTGGACGTTGCCACAATGATATTATCGTTGAGAAACGAAACAGATAACGACAGATATTTATCTTTTTATGTCGCGGACAGCGGATATATCAAGGCAAATATTCTGCACATTGACGATTATTGGGTATACTTCAATGTGCAGATTGCACTGCTTCAGGATTTTGCGGTTATGACGGGTGTATCAAGACGTACATCGTGAATGTTGAAGTGGATTAGAACCCGGGTTATCGGGTCTGATGAAAATGTTCATCGTGAAACAGTAATGGAGATAGGGATAGATGGGATTATTAAGTTTTGTGAAAGAAGCGGGCGAAAAAGTCTGGGATGCCGTATCCGGCGGCAGCAAGGAAGATCAGGCCGATAAGCTGAAAAAACACATTGATAGCCTTAACCTGCCTGGTGCCGAAAAGGTCAATATTGATGTCGCGGACGATGGTACCGCGACGGTGACGGGCGACGTCGGCTCACAGGAAGATAAGGAAAAAATTCTGGTAGCGGTAGGTAACGTCACCGGGATTGGGCAAGTCAATGATAGCGTTACTGTGACGCAAAGCGGGGCGGAAAGCCGTTATTACACGGTGAAATCCGGCGATACCCTGAGCGCCATCTCGAAAGCAATGTATGGCTCCGCCAATGACTACCCGCGTATTTTTGAAGCCAATAAACCGATGCTGACGCATCCTGACAAGATCTATCCGGGTCAGGTACTGATTATCCCGGCGAAGTAAGTCGTGAATTAAAGATTATTAGCAATGTTTGTAGGGAGTCGGCAATGGGATTATTCGATCTAATCGGCGGCATGTCTGGCGGGCAGGCTGGCAAGGCTGAGCAACTTCAGGCGATCATGGCCTGGATTGAACAGCAGGGCGGTATCCAGGGAATTCTGGAAAAATTTCGCAACGGCGGCTTAGGTGAAATCGTCGAGTCGTGGCTTAGCCAGCAGAGCAATATGCCGGTAAATAGCGAGCAGATCGCTTCGGTGTTTGGTTCGCCTGCGCTACAGGAACTCGGCGCGAAACTGGGCATTGATTCGCAAACCGCCTCGGCGCTAATTGCCGAATACTTGCCAAAAATCGTCGATGGTCTGTCACCGCAGGGCCAAGCATCGGCTGAGGGCGATCTGGTCTCTGCAGGGATTAATCTGCTGAAAGGTAAGTTATTTAGTTAGATTTACGTCATTTGAGTATTCACGCGTGGCAAATTACAGGCCTGTATTCAGGCCTGAGACTGATGATAAACCTGTATCAGATATTGTGCCCGCATTTGCGCCGGGCGGCGGCTAACGCCTTGCCCGGCCTACAAAAATCATGATATCAATAGGTTACACATCCCCTGTCGGTCCGCGCAAGCGAAACGCCGCCGGGCGATTCCTGAACAATGCACGCGGATGACTGCCCCCTAACTGACCAGCATTATTCTCGCCGCTACCCGTATCCCAGAACCGGCACAACCCGATCGCACCTGAACCACTACAGATCAGGCGCTGAGGATTAATTTTTGGCGATCAAACGTTCCGGTAACAAAAAGCTGAAACACGTGCCTTTACCCGGCGTACTCTCAATTTCCAGACGGCTGTCGTGATGACTAATGGCATGCTTGACGATCGCCAGTCCCAGTCCACTGCCGCCGGTCTGCCGCGAACGCGCTTTATCCACCCGATAAAAACGTTCAGTCAGGCGTGGAATATGTTCCGGCGCGATCCCCGGCCCGTTGTCCTCCACACGGAACAACGCCCCGTGCGGCGCACGCTGCCAGCTAACGGTGATTTCCGTTCCCGCCGGGGTATGATTAACCGCGTTATACACCAGATTGGAAATCGCGCTACGCAACTGTTCTTCATTGCCCAGCACTTTTAGCGTCTGATCGACTGAAAAATGCAAAACATGCTTCTGCTGGCTTAGCGTTTGTGCCTCGCGTTCAACGAGCCGCAGCATCATCGGAACATCAATTTTATCGTTCATCGCCAGCACCGGCGCCGCTTCAATTCGCGACAATGTCAGCAACTGTTTCACCAGCCCTTCCATACGCTGCGTTTGCTCACGCATGGTGTGTAACGCTTTTTCGCGCGTGGCTCCGGCCAGTTCCTGCTCCTGCATCATCTCCAGATACCCCTGCAATACCGTCAGCGGGGTACGTAACTCGTGGCTGACATTGGCGAAAAAATTACGCCGCGCCCCTTCGAGATTGTGCATCTGCGTAACATCGCGCGCCACCATCAACAGCTGATTATCGCTATAGGGCATCACGCGAATTTCCAGATGGCGGGCATTATTCAGCACCAGATTAAGCGGTTTTGAAAAGTCTCTGTATTTCAGATAGTGGGTAAATTCAGGATAGCGCAGAAGATTAAGGATATTCTGCCCATTATCATCCGGCCAGCGCAGATTCAGCAGTTGCTGGGCCAGACCGTTGCACCAGAACATGACGCCATCTTCCGTGGTCAGCACCACCGCATCAGGCAGAGATTCCGCACCGCTGCGAAAACGCTTAATCAGGCTACCCAGTTCGCGTCGACGCTTTTTATTACGCATCTGCATCTGATGCAGACCGTACAACAGCGGTTCCCAACTGCCGCTGCCAGGCGGCGGCGTCATGCTGCGATCAACCCACAGCCACCACGACAGGCGCATAAGATTCCAGAAATGCCAGATAAGAAGCGTTGTCACCGCCGCTAACAGAAACCACGGCAGATGACCCAAAAGCGCCCCGAGGATCAGGGCCGGGATACAACACAAGAAAAGCTCAAGCGCCAGCCTTTTCCATGACAGCCGTTCCAGCACGGGTCACACTCCTGTCAACATTCAGAAACGGGTAGAGAAACGATATCCCGTGCCGCGAACCGTTTGCACCATCCGATCATGGCCGCTATGTTCCAGCGCTTTACGCAGACGACGAATATGCACGTCCACCGTTCGGTCTTCTACATAGACGTTAGTTCCCCAGACATGATTCAGCAACTGTTCGCGGCTATAGACCCGTTCCGGATGTGTCATGAAGAAGTGTAATAATTTAAACTCCGTTGGCCCCATCTCCAGCGGATTTTCGCCGGTCATCACGCGATGTGAAGACGGATCGAGGCTCAGCCCCTGCATCTCAATCACCTCTTCCACCGCCATCGGCGAAATGCGTCGCATCACGGCCTTAATCCGCGCCACCAGCTCTTTCGGTGAGAATGGCTTGGTAATGTAATCATCCGCTCCGGTTTCCAGCCCGCGGACGCGATCTTCCTCTTCGCCGCGCGCGGTCAGCATCACCACCGGAATATCGCGGGTCATCGCTTCACGCTTAAGTTGTTTAATAAACTGCAGACCTGACCCACCCGGCAGCATCCAGTCAAGGAGGATCAAATCAGGCCAGGGTTCATTGAGTTGATTGACCGCGCTGTCAAAATCTTCCGCCTCAACCGGCTGAAAGCCGTTTTGCTCCAGCACAAAGCAGACCATTTCACGGATTGGAGCTTCATCTTCAACGACCAGAATTCTTCTCGCCATTATTTACCCTGTATTTTTTAGCCATCAGTATAGAAGTGCGCGGCCATTATGCGTCAGATTTATGACAGATTTATGAAAAAATGACGGACTGATGAACACGGATTTTGAATTATGACACGGACTTAACTCACCGCAGAGCGGTGTTATCCGGGGTGCTTAAAGGCGGCACGGGAGCGGGTCTCTGGCGCACAGGTAACGATGTCACCGGGGCGAGCGTAGCCAACACATAAGCAACCAGGAGTATGACAGGTATATAATACCGCTTACGTTTTTTCGCTAAGGGACCACTATGCGCATCCTTCACACGTCAGACTGGCATCTGGGCCAGAATTTTTACAGCAAAAGTCGCGCCGCTGAGCACCAGGCATTTCTCGACTGGCTGCTGTCCCGCGCACAGGAGCATGACGTTGATGCGATTATTGTCGCTGGCGATATTTTTGATACCGGCTCTCCGCCAAGCTACGCGCGCGAGCTGTATAACCGTTTTGTCGTTCAGCTACAGCAAACCGGCTGCCAGCTGGTGGTGCTGGCAGGAAACCACGATTCAGTGGCGACGCTTAATGAATCGCGGGACATTCTCGCCTTCCTGAAAACCACGGTGGTGGCCAACGCGGGTCACGCTCCCTTTATTTTGCCGCGGCGCGACGGTTCACCGGGGGCCATTTTTTGCCCGGTGCCCTTCCTGCGCCCGCGTGAACTGGTGACCAGCCAGGCCGGACACTCCAGCGGCGAAAAGCAGCAGCAGCTTCTCAACGCCATCAGCGACTACTACCAGCAGCAATACCAGCAGGCCTGCGCCCTGCGCGGCAACCAACAACTGCCAATTATTGCCAGCGGCCATTTAACCACCGTCGGCGCCAGCAAAAGCGATGCAGTTCGCGAAATCTATATCGGTACTCTCGATGCTTTCCCGGCAAGCCACTTCCCCCCTGCCGATTATATCGCGCTCGGCCATATACACCGGGCGCAGATCGTCGGCGGCTGCGAGCATATTCGCTATAGCGGCTCGCCCATCCCGCTGAGCTTTGATGAAACCGGAAAAAACAAAAGCGTCAATCTGGTGACCTTTCGTGACGGCCGCCTGGCGGAGGTCACGCCCCTTATCGTGCCCATCACCCAGCCGCTGGCGGTCTTAAAAGGCGATTTCGCCAGTATTGGCGAGCAGCTTAATCAATGGCAAAGCGACGATCGGTCACCTGCCGTATGGCTGGATATCGAAATCACCAGTGATGAATATTTACATGATATTCAAAGGAAAATTCAGGAAAAGACCGAAACGCTCCCGGTAGAAGTGCTGCTGGTGCGCCGCAGCCGCGACCAGCGCGAGCGCATTCTGGCGGGAGAAAGACGGGAAACCCTCAACGAACTACGGGTCGAGGATGTCTTCGCCCGTCGTCTGGCGCTGGAAACCCTGGAAGAGGCGCAGCAGCAACGCCTGGAACACCTGTTTAATGCAACGCTGCATAGCCTGAACGGTGAGGACCGCCTGTGAAAATCCTGAGCTTACGCCTGAAAAATCTCAACTCGTTAAAAGGTGAATGGAAAATCGATTTCACCCGCGAGCCGTTCGCCAGCAACGGACTGTTCGCCATCACCGGGCCAACGGGTGCCGGGAAGACCACGCTGCTGGATGCCATCTGCCTCGCGCTGTATCACGAAACCCCGCGCCTGAGCAGCGTGTCGCAATCGCAAAACGATCTGATGACCCGCGATACCGCCGAGTGCCTGGCGGAAGTGGAATTCGAAGTTAAAGGTACCGCCTACCGCGCCTTCTGGAGCCAGAACCGGGCAAGAAACCAGCCGGACGGTAATCTGCAGGCCCCGCGCGTCGAACTGGCGCGCTGCGACGACGGCAAAATCCTCGCTGATAAAGTCAAAGATAAGCTGGAGATGACCGCCTCGCTCACCGGGCTGGACTACGGCCGCTTCACCCGTTCAATGCTGCTATCGCAGGGGCAATTCGCCGCCTTCCTCAACGCCAAACCCAAAGAGCGAGCCGAATTGTTGGAAGAGCTAACCGGCACCGAAATTTACGGCCAGATTTCCGCTCTGGTCTTTGAAAAACATAAGCTCGCTCGCGTTGAGCTGGAAAAAATACAGGCCCAGGCCTCCGGCGTCCTGTTGCTGAGCGATGAACAGCAGCAGTCACTCCAGAAAAGTTTGCAAGCGCTTACTGATGAAGAAAAACAGCAGATTAGCGAACAGACCCGTCTACAACATACGTGTCAGTGGCTGGTGCGTCGCGACGAACTGACAGCGGAAGACCGAAAAGCGCAGGCCGCGCTGCGCGAGGCCCGACAGGCTCTCGAACAGGCCCAGCCACAGTTGACTGCGCTACTCAATGCGCAGCCTGCGGAGCATTTACGCCCGCACTGGACGCGTCAGCAGGAACAAACCGCCGCGCTGGCGCAAATTCGCCGCCAGAGAGAAGAAGTAAATGCTCGCTTACATGAGAAATTACGCTTACGGGCTGGCATTCGTCTCGCCGCGCAGCAACAGTCAGAACGCCTGCACGCTCTCCGGCAAACGCTATCCGCATGGCTGAAAGAGCACGAGCGCTATCAACAATGGGAAAATGCGCTGGCGGGCTGGCGGGCGGCGTTTCAACAACAATCACGTGACACCCAGCTGCAATCCGCATTACAACAGCGTCTGGAGGAAGCCAGCCGCAAACTGGCCGAGCTACCGTCCGCCAGCCTGACGCTGGATGCCGAACAGGTCAGCGCCGGACTGTCTCTGCACGCCGTCGCCCGGCCGCTTCGCCAGCAACTCTCTGCTCTGCATAGCCAGTTGCAACCACTGGGCCAACGTCTGGAACAGCTCAATCGCGCCGGGCAGACCAGTAAGCAGGAGCAGACGCAACTGGAAGCCACGCTGGCCCGGCGTCGTCAGGCATATAAAGAAAAAAATCAGCAGTTCAGCGATGTCAAAGCCTTGTGTGAACTGGAAGCGCGTATCGCCAGTCTGGAGGCTGAACGTACCCGCCTGCAGCCCGGCTCGCCCTGCCCGCTCTGTGGCTCTGAACAACACCCGGCCATCGCCGCATATCAGGCGCTGGCTCCTGACGTTAATCAGGCGCGGCGCGATGCGCTTGAGCGTGAAGTCAAACAACTGGCGGAAGCTGGCGCGCTGGTTCGTGGCGAGCTGGATGCGTTGCTTAAGCAGCAGCAAAAAGAAGCCGCCGAGAAAGCATCACTTCTTCAGCAGAAGCAAGCGCTTACATTACAGTGGCAAGAGACGATCGCTGGATTGAATATCAACCTGACGCCGCAGGACGATATTCCCGGCTGGCTAAATACGCAGCAAGAGCATGAACAGCGACTGTACCAGCATCAACAGCGTCTGGCCTGGCAGACCCGACAGCAGGAGAGCCAACAGCAGCTACAGCAGCTGCGGCAAGAACACGCGCAGCGTAGCGCCGCGCTGGAGAGTGAACTGGCCGCATTCGCCCTTAGCTTACCCGCCGCGGACCAGGCCGCGGGCTGGCTGGCGCAGCGGGAAGAAGAGAGCCGCAGCTGGCAAGCTAAACAGAACGAATTAACGGCCCTGCAGGAACAAATCCAACGGCTTTCGCCGCTGCTGGAGACCCTGCCGGAAACGGAGCAGCAGGCCGAGCCTGCGTCGATCGAGGGCTGGCGTCAGGTACACGATGACTGCCTGGCGCTCCAGAGCCAGTGGCAAACGCTGGGGCAGCAGGAAAACCAATTACAGGCCCAACTGACAGAGACCGCACAACAGTTCAGCGCCGCGCTGGCCGCCAGCCCGTTTGCCGATCGGCAGGCGTTTCTCGCCGCGCTGCTGGATGAAGAAACGCGCCAGCGGCTCGAAAACCTGAAGCAGACACGGGAAAGCTCGCTACAGCAGAATCAGGCGCTGGCGCTGCGGGCCCGCGCCGCGCTGGATAGCCATAGCCAGCAACCGCCGCAGGAAAGCGATAGTAGCCAGCCGCTTGAGCAGGTGCGGGAAAAGCTCCAGCTGTTGACATCGCAGTTGCGGGAAAACAGCGCTCGCCAGGGCGAAATTCGCCAGCAGTTGAAGCAGAATGCCGAAAATCAGCAGCGTCAACAGACGTTACGCCAGCAGATGGAGCACGCCGCGCAAGAAGTGGATGACTGGGCGTGGCTGAACTCACTTATCGGCTCCAAAGAGGGCGATAAGTTCCGTAAGTTTGCGCAAGGCCTGACGCTGGATAACCTGGTGTGGCTGGCCAACCATCAGCTCAACCGCCTGCATGGCCGTTATCTGCTACAGCGTAAGGCCAGTGAAGCGCTGGAACTGGAAGTGGTAGATACCTGGCAGGCGGACGCGGTACGCGATACGCGGACGCTTTCCGGCGGCGAGAGTTTTCTTGTCAGCCTCGCGCTGGCGCTGGCGCTGTCCGATCTGGTGAGCCATAAAACGCGGATCGATTCGCTGTTTCTTGATGAGGGCTTCGGTACGCTCGATAGCGAAACCCTTGATACCGCGCTGGATGCGCTGGACGCACTGAATGCCAGCGGCAAAATTATCGGCGTGATCAGCCATGTCGAGGCAATGAAAGAACGCATTCCGGTACAGATTAAGGTAAAGAAAATCAATGGGCTGGGCTATAGCCGTCTGGATAAGATCTTCGCGGTGGAGTGAGGCGCGGCTTCGCTGGTGCGCCCCGCCCCATTTGGTGAGCCCGCAATCAATCAGCGGCGACCTGAGCGCTGAAAGTCATAATATCCAGAGGCGAAAACACAGTTCCCTTCTGAAATAACACGAGTTACACCGATTTACAGCGGCCACAGCCAGGCCGCTCCGCGCACGCCGCTGGAGTCACCGTGCGCCGCTTTGCGAATCGGCGTCTCGCATTCGCCGCCGAATACCCACGGTTTCAGCAAATTCGGCACCGTCTGATACAATCGGTCAACGTTGCTCATTCCCCCGCCCAGTACAATAACGTCCGGATCGAGGATATTCACGACGTGCGCCAGTGATTTCGCCAGCCGCATCTCATAGCGGCTCAGCGCCAGTTCCGCCAGCGGATCTCGCTCGCCGACGCGCTGCATAATCTCGCTCCCCTTCAGCGAATGACCGCTTAAGCGATGATAATCAGTAGTAAAACCAGTGCCGGAAATAAATGTTTCAATACAGCCCTGCTTGCCACAATAGCAGGGCACCTCTTCCCGATAGCGCAGTTCGTCGTCATCCATCCACGGCAGCGGATTATGCCCCCACTCGCCCGCCGTCCCGTTACCGCCAATATGCGCGCGACCGTTAAGCGCCACGCCAGAACCACAGCCGGTGCCAATAATCACCGCAAATACCGTTTGCGCCCCGGCCGCCGCGCCATCCACCGCTTCCGAAACCGCAAGGCAGTTCGCATCGTTCGCCAGCCGTATTTCCCGTCCCAGGCGCTGACTGAGGTCTTTATCAAACGGCTGACCGTTGAGCCAGGTCGAATTAGCATTTTTAACTACGCCCGTATAGGGCGAAATTGAACCAGGGATGCCGATACCGACCGTACCTTTCTGCCCGCTGGCCTGCTCAGCCATCTCCACCAGCGAGGCTATCGTCTCTATCGTCTGCCGATAATCCTCTCTCGGCGTCGGCAAACGGTGGCGAAATAACTGCTCCCCCTGGTCGCTTAGCGCGATGACTTCCGTTTTTGTTCCACCTAAATCAATCCCAATACGCACTGTTAGTTCCTCACCCCGATTAACAATGCAAGCATAGCGACAATTCGCTATCATGCCCGCTGGATTTAATAAAAAAGCCGTGGAAATTATCATGCTGTGGTTCAAAAATTTAATGGTTTACCGTCTCAGCCGCGACATTTCCCTGCGCGCGGAGGAGATGGAAAAACAGCTTGCCGGTCTGGCGTTTACTCCGTGCGGCAGCCAGGATATGGCCAAAACCGGTTGGGTACCGCCGATGGGTTCGCACAGCGATGCGCTGACGCATACCGCAAATGGCCAGATCGTTATCTGCGCGCGTAAAGAAGAGAAGATTCTGCCATCGCCGGTGATCAAACAAGCGCTGGAAGCGAAGATCCTCAAGCTGGAAGCTGAACAGGGCCGCAAGCTGAAGAAAACCGAAAAAGATTCGCTGAAAGATGAAGTGCTGCACGCCCTGCTGCCGCGCGCCTTCAGCCGCTTTAGCCAGACCATGATGTGGCTCGATACCGTCAACGGATTGATTATGGTGGACTGCGCCAGCGCTAAAAAAGCGGAAGACACGCTGGCGCTGCTGCGTAAAACCCTGGGCTCGCTGCCGGTTGTACCGCTGGCTATGGAAACCCCGATCGAGCTGACGCTAACCGAGTGGGTGCGCTCCGGAACCGTTGCTCAGGGCTTCCAGCTACTGGACGAAGCGGAGCTGAAAGCCATGCTGGAAGATGGCGGCGTGATCCGCGCGAAAAAGCAGGATCTGGTCAGCGACGAGATCGCCGTGCACATTGAAGCCGGTAAAGTCGTGACCAAACTGGCGCTCGACTGGCAGCAGCGTATTCAGTTCCTGATATGCGATGATGGTTCGATTAAACGTCTGAAGTTCTGCGATGAATTGCGCGATCAAAATGAAGATATTGACCGGGAAGATTTCGCTCAACGCTTTGATGCGGACTTTATTCTGATGACCGGCGAACTGGCAGCGTTGATTCAGAATCTGGTGGAAGGATTAGGCGGCGAAGCGCAGCGTTGATATTCTGAACTCCTTCCTGCACCGGCAGGAAGGAGCTCGGGCGATGTCCCGTAGCAGGTCGTTGCGTCTAAAGCCCGGCATCGGCCCCCACACGCTATTGCGGGACACGGCCTGACATTACAGATAGCGGCATAAATAAGACGTTGGCTCAGCCACCTGCAAATTAAACTCGCTATTTCCCGGAACGTTGAATACTTCACCGGCGGCGTACACTTTCCACTCAGTCTCGCCCGGAAGAAGCACGTTCAGCGCACCGCTAACCACGGTCATCTCTTCCGGCTGCCCGGTGCCAAAGGTATATTCCCCTTCCGCCATCACGCCAACGCTGGCGCGACCGGTGCTGCTGCTGGTGAAACCAATAGATTTTACTTTTCCGTCAAAGTATTCATTGCTTTGAAGCATAAACTCGCCCTTATGATCTTGTGTTGAAGGCACAATATAGGGGGCGCTCGTTACCCCTGTCACGTAAAATTAACGCACGACGGCAGGTTAAACTAATAGTTCTGCCGCCAACCGAGAAACCAGCACATTTGACAACAGAACCGGGATATCCAGCGCTTTTTGTAACACGTCGCGATGCTTCTGGTGATAGCAAAGACAATCCATCATCAGCACATCCGCCCCCTGCTCGATTAACTCCCTGCCCGCCGCCAGTAAGTCGTCGTCGCTACCGGTAACGGGATTCGCCAACGCATAGTAGGGCGTATTTTTTAACACCCGCCATTTCTCCCGCTGCAACGGCAAAATCTCTTCAACCGGAACAATCACGCCGACCTGATGCCCATCAACAATCGATGCAACGAGCGGCGGGATAATTCTTTGCGGCTCAAGCAGAATCGCATTATTCGCGGTAAAATCGCCGAATGGATGGGTACTCATCAATAAAATAAGATCATAATTTTGTTTGTCGAGCATGGCGATAATGCGACGTAAATCGCGCTCAACCTTGTGCCGGGAGACCGGTATGATTTGCTTATCGCTGAGCAAGATCAGCAGCGTCTCCTCACCAGCTTCAGCGCCATAGTCTTGAATAACCTCTTCGCGCGTCATTTTGCCTGACAGGCTAATGTGGACAATCTGCTCTTCCCTGATATGTTCGGTCAAAAGCGGCAACATCTCCACCACCGGTACCACCCCAATGGTCAAAATAGCCATCAATGCACTACTCATATCATGTACCTTTTACTGCCACTGTTTTAAAACGAGCTTCTATTTACGACTTCTGCCCCCTGTTGGCTGAAAATCAACCGTCAAGAAGCGTAGCAGGTTACAGCTAATATGGAATGTAAAGATTCCAGAAACATCAAAAACGCTCCTGAAAAAACCAGCATCAGATAATCATTAGTACCGCTGATAAATTAAAGATGTGATATATGCCCGGTAACGATCTTTTCAGAACATATCCCGGGCGTGAGGGGGAATTATGATTTGTCAGGATCTTCATAGCGCCGTTTAGCATCCAGCGCTTCCTGTTCAGTGGGGTGTTCACTGATGAGCGAGTTCGGGGCAGGATAGTCAGCACGCAGTTCATACCAGGTTACCGTTTGGCCCTGCGGACCTTTTTCGACCGTAACAATACGCGCTTCTCTTGGATAGGGGGGTCTGGTCGGCATAGCGCTTCCTTTTTTATCTCGTGGATCCTAAAGTATAGGCGTTGCCGATCCGTTGTCCGTAAGCAAATTCTTAACTGGTATAGCTCACACCGCACACTGTCGCCATAATCTGTTCAACCACCTCATCCGGCGTAGCGGTGGCATCAATAATATGGTGCGCAGCCGTACGATACAGGGCTTCCCGTTGCGCCAGTATTTCGCCGACTTCATCACGAACGGGTTTTCCGGTCAGCGTCGGACGTTGCTCCGCTTTCGGATAGGCTTCCAGACGCTCAATCAGCGTCGAAACCGAGGCTTCAAGATAGATCACCACACCATTTTCACGCATAAACTGACGATTGTACTCACTGAGAATAATGCCGCCGCCGGTCGCAATAATCGTCGCTGGCTGCGAGACTCTTTCTAAAGCCTGAGTTTCCAGCGCACGGAAGCGCTCCCAGCCTTCCTGCTGAACGATAGCCGCGACCGTGCGCTGCTCATGTTCCTGCAGCTCATGATCAGTATCCGCAAACTGGTAGTTACGCGCTCGCGCGAGGGCGTGACCAATCGTCGTTTTACCGCAGCCGCGAGGCCCGACAAGAAAAATTAGCTGTGTCATTACCGAAGACCCCTTGGTTCCGCCATTGTGGTGCGGATAAATGAAAGCGAAAAGAGAAGCAATAGTACCGCAAACTTACTCAACACCAACCGTAAAATAAACGTTACACGCCATCAATAAAACCTTTCACCTTACTTTACGAAAGGATATTGAATGTAAACTTATCATTGCACGTGGTGTTATGCTAGCTTTACTTTTATGCGAAAGCTATTTTTTGTTCTCAGTCTGGCGTAAACAGTAACACATTTCCGCATAGCTTTACGTAGTAACATATTTACAACACCCGTGTTTCAGAGCGACTCTGACGCCAACCAATCAGTATGACAGAGGAATGTATCATGCAATCTGAAGAGCAACGCCTTATTGATGGACTGTTTTCCCGGCTGAAAGAGGCCGAGACCCGCAGCGCATCACGCGATGCCGACGCCGAGGAGCAGATTGCCCGGCACATCAAAGAGCAGCCTTTCGCCCCTTACTATATGGCGCAAACCATCCTGATTCAGGAAGCGGCAATTAAACAGCTCAATGCCCGTATCCAGGCGCTGGAAAACCAGGTGACGCAACTTCAGGCCGCGAAACCCAGCAGCGGCGGGTTCCTTTCCGGCCTGTTCGGCGGCGGTCAGTCCCGTGGTTCCGCCCCGATTCCCGGCGCAGAGCAGTATGCTCGCCCGCAGACGCCTCCCCAGCCGCAGTACGCCCCACAGGCGCAGCAGCAAAACTATGCGCCTCAGGCGACCCGCAGCGGCGGCGGTTTTATGGCCGGCGCGCTGCAAACAGCAGCCGGCGTCGCCGGCGGCGTGGTGCTGGGGAACATGTTGACTCATATGTTTAGCGGTTCACACCCGCAGGAGATCGTCAACATTATTGAAGAGCAACCGCAGCCGGACCTGAGCCAGCCGCAGGACAGCAATGTCGCGGACGATACGTTCCGCCAGGATGACGGCCAATTCCTTGCCGACAATAATGACTATGATTCCGACTTTGATGCCGGTTTTGGCAACGATGATTTCGGCAGCGGCGACGATGACAGCTGGGTTTAACTCTGCTGACGCCTGACGTCTGACAGCCACTTCTCCAGCGCGGCGGCAAATTGCTGGCGATCGCGCTGAGATAAACTATCCGGACCACCGGTCTGCACGCCGCTGGCACGCATAGTTTCCATGAAATCGCGCATCGTCAGGCGTTCGCGAATGGTCGCCTCGCTGTAACGTTCGCCGCGCGGATTTAACGCCGCGGCGCCTTTTGCCAGAACGTCGGCAGCCAGCGGGATATCCGCGGTAATCACCAGATCGCCTGCGGCGCATAACCGAACGATTTCGTTATCCGCCACATCGAAACCCTGCGCCACACGTAGAGTACGGATAAAACGCGAGGGCGGAACCCGTAGCGGCTGATTGGCCACCAGCGTCAGCGAGGTTTGTGTACGCTCGGCGGCGCGGAACAAAATATCTTTAATCACATTCGGACATGCATCCGCATCAACCCAAATAGCCATTACGGCTCCTGTCGACAAAAAAGAGAAGTCATATTGTCACCTGCTTTTACCTTTCGTGAAAGCGACAAGGTGATAAGCTATGTCTCTAACGATAAAACAAGTAAAGGGGATTGATGATGGAGAAAAAAATCGGCTTTATCGGCTGCGGCAACATGGGGAAGGCCATTCTGGGCGGCCTGATCGCCAGCGGACAGGTACAGCCGGGGCAAATCTGGGTCTATACCCCGTCGCCGGAAAAAGTGGCAGCTCTGCATGACCAGTACGGCATTAATGCGGCGCAAAGCGCACAGGAAGTCGCTCAGGTGGCAGATATCGTTTTCGGCGCTGTAAAGCCGGGGATTATGGTCAAAGTGCTTAGCGATGTGGCTTCCAGCCTGAATAAAGACTCGCTGGTCGTTTCGATTGCCGCTGGTGTGACTCTCGACCAACTGGCGCGCGCGCTGGGCCACGACCGTAAAATCGTCCGCGCAATGCCTAACACCCCTTCACTGGTGAACGCAGGTATGACATCCGTCACGCCAAATGCGCTGGTCAGCCCCGAAGAAACGGCTGATATCCTGACCATCTTCCGTTGCTTCGGCCAGGCGGAAATCATCGCTGAGCCAATGATTCATCCGGTAGTTGGCGTCAGCGGTTCCGCACCGGCTTACGTATTTATGTTTATCGAAGCGATGGCCGATGCCGCTGTGCTCGGTGGGATGCCACGCGCGCAGGCCTACAAATTCGCCGCGCAGGCGGTGATGGGTTCGGCCAAAATGGTGCTCGAAAGCGGCGAACATCCGGGTACGCTGAAAGATATGGTGTGCTCGCCTGGCGGTACCACGATTGAGGCCGTACGCGTACTGGAGGAGAAAGGTTTCCGCTCCGCCGTTATTGAAGCGATGGCGAAATGCATGGAGAAATCAGAGAAACTCAGTCGTTCCTGATTGATCCCCCGGTGCCGGTTGAAAGCGGGTGAGGTTCCCCACCCGTTTGTTGTTATTTTTTCAGGCAAGTGCCCATAAATTTGCTTCGATCATCCCCTTTCAAAGACTGCCGGGTCGCCTGACTGTTGCAGTCGCGCATTTTTTGCTGCTGCGGCGTCAGGGTTTTGCCGTCCTGGGTTGTTGCATTTTTCTTCAGGCAGTTGCTCATAAACGTTTTACGTTCATCCCCTTTCAGCGACTTTGAAGAGGCGGCTTTATTACAGGCGCTCATCTTCTGCTGCTGCGGTGTTAACGTTTTTTCCGCAGCGCTGGCCCCTGTCATAAATACCAGGCCCAAAAGTAGCGTCGCAAGCAAGTTTATTTTCATCGTACATCCTTCTTTGAGTGAATCTTTGTAATTCTGGTCGCTAATGGAAAAAAAACCAGTCGGCAACGAAAATTCGTCGCTGACAGCCAATGCCTGGGCAGAGGGACGAGCGAAACGTCCCCCTGTCCGTTCACAGACAATGAATACGAAGAATATCCTGGTATTCACAGTGAACGGAACAGGTCGCAGACCAAAATCTGAAGGAAATAAGGCACATGCCATTTTTGCCAAAACCACCTGAAAAGCGACATTCAGGCTGACAGGCATTCATCACCGGCAGCGGTCTATCACAGATTCAGCGCCGCTTTCATGGTGTAGAACAGATCGGTCTGGTCCGTTAACCCCACCACATTTGCCGCATATGGGCCGTAAGCAGCAATACGCAGTTGGGTTCCGGTATGCTCCATCGACGCCGCTTCTGAATTGCCGTAGCTTATCACCATCACCGAGCCGTCTTTCGTATTCAGCGCCTGAGTCAGGCCGGGAGCTTTCGTCTCCGCCGGGATAATCTGGCTGGAATGCGCATGATCGGCGGTAACGATAACCAGGGTATTACCGTCTTTTTGCGCAAACGCCAGCGCCTTCTGCACGGCTTCATCCAGATCAACGGTTTCCCCGATCTGACCACAGGGATTCGCCGCATGGTCCTGTTTATCAATCGAAGCGCCTTCCACCTGCAGGAAAAAACCTTTCTCATTGCCGCTCAGCAGATCGATGGCTTTTTCAGTCATCTGCGCCAGCGTCGGTACCGAAGCGTCACGTTTGGGATTTGGGGTACAGGTTACCGCCGCCTGCTCGATATTACCGTGATAAGACGCTTTCGGACCTTGCCAGCGTACCGGCATATTGCCCTGGGAGAAGAGTCCCAACAACGGTTTGTCCTGATTTGCCTGGCTAACGGCAGCCAGAGAACTGGCATCAGTGACAATTTGATAGCCGCGTGCAACAGCCTGATCGTGCAGAGTTTTCCCCTGCCACTCGCCAGCCGTGGCGATTTCAGCGAAGGTTTTCGCCCCGCCGCCAAGCGTCACATCGGCTCGGGCATTCAACAGTTGTTCGGTAATGGAGCCTTTACCGCCCTTTTCCAGCGCATTGCTGGCACATTTTTCACGGGTTACGCTCGGACCATAGCATTTACGTGAAGTGACGTGCGCCACCAACGCGGCTGGCGTCGCATCCTGCAGTTCCGCCGTTGAGACGTTACCGGTCGCTAACCCCGCCGCTTTAGCCAGCTCAAGAATGGTTTGATGAGATTTTTCATGAATGTCGACGCCCAGCGCGCCATTATAGCTTTTCACACCGGTAGTCCACGCGGTCGCGGAGGCGGCTGAGTCCGTGACATAATTCGGCTTACCGGTTTTTTTGTCCAACGAATAATGGGTGTACTGACCAGTCAGCGGCAGCGCGTCAATACCTTTAAAAAAACCGCCGGCCCCTTCAGCATAATTACGCGCGGCGGTAATTTCAGCATCACCCATTCCATCGCCAATCAGCAAAATAATATTTTTAGCTGGCTTATTAATTAACGACGCTCGCAGGGCCTCCGTCCGATCGCTGCTTAAACGCCGCGCGCCGCCCGGCGTAGTAATATCACCCTGAGCGGCCCGACTTTCCAGAAGCGGCATCATTGTTGTTTCTGCGTGAATAACCGGGGCGCCCAACAGAGGTAGCAAAGCAATAAACAGGACACGTAATTTCACTTTTATCATCTCCATGTAATAAATACTTTAAAAAACAACACGAGGGAGACTGTATAAAAGCGATGTGACAGTAAAATGACAGCATCCATACCCTGTCACAACACTAGCTACGAGGATGCTGTAATAGCTTCTTTATATATTGCTGCAATAACTGGGCGTCGCGATCGTCCACCAGCGGACCAGGGCTGGCCTCTTCGATTGCCCGCTCGATATCATTGATTAACGCCTGCCGGCTGTCCTGCGACATATGACGCAGGAGCGATGTGACCACCACTTCCAGCGCTTCAACCTGAGCCGTCAATTCCTTTGACTCTTCTTCCTTTTGTGCCAGTTTCACCAGTAGTTCAGCAATGAGATTCTTCACAACGCGTTATCCTTATGCGAGGTCCGTTTTCTGCTAGTTATGTCATACATTAGCCATCGGTTGCCACAATTATTTTTAGAAAATGGCTTTCCGTATCAATCAAAAATAAACGAAACGTTTTTCTCATTACCTATTTAACCAGGAATTTACTTAACGGCAGGTTAATAACCATATTCAACACCATAAGAATAAAATGGAATATCAGCGTTAATCCATAGCTACAACGTATCACCATAATATATCTGATAGGCCAGATTAACGCGGTCTGCCGCGTCTTTACCGGCCAGCCGCGCAATAAGTATTTCACTCGCCGTTTTACCTATTTCATAACGTGGGGTAATGACGCTGGCTATTTTTTGTAGCCGCGCGCGGCCAATTTCCAGACCATGAAAACCGGCAATAGCTATGTTTTGCGGCACAGCGATTCCCTGGGCCTGGCACGCCAGCAACACACCAACGGCCAGATCGTCGTTGGTACAAAAAATCGCGTCAATATCCGGTCGCGACTGCTGCATCTGCAGGAACATCTGTCGGCCAAGCGCAACTGAAGAGATCGTCCGCGGCGCCATGTGATACGCCTTCAGGCCATGCGCCGCCAGCGCCAGTTCGGTGCCGTGAAAACGGCTTAAATCCCGCGGATCGTCCATTGAACCAAAAAAGGCAATCGCCCGCTTGCCGCTTTCAAGGAAAGCGTTGGTCATGTCCCACGCCGCCTTTTCGTTATCGAAACCCACCTGAATATCCAGTTGCTGACCGCCGAAATCCATCAGTTCAGCAACAGGTATGCCGCTGGCACGCACGTACTGCACCATACGATCGCTATGCTGCTTACTGGTCAAAATCAGCCCATCAATATTGTAAGAGAGCAGATTGAGCACTTCACGCTCTTCGCGCTGTGGATCGTATTCGTAGTTGGCAATCAGCGTCTGGTAGTGATGCGCAGAAGTGACCGACTCGATTCCGGCCAGAACATCAGCAAAAATCTGGTTACGAAATGAAGGGATAAGCACGCCTATCGTTTTACTACGCGCGTTAAGCAGGATTTCCGGCGCCCGATTAGGGATATAGTTGTTCTCTTCCATGACCTTTGCAATCAGCTCACGGCTGCGCTGGGAAACCTGGCCGGGGTCGCGCAAATAACGGCTGACCGTCATTTTATTGAGTCCCGCCAGGTTAGCGATATCCTGTAATGTCATCCGGTTGTTTTTCATCAGGTTCTCTACGACATACGACTTATGCGTTCCCAGAGAACCTTATCACAGCAGCCAGGTTTTATGTTAACCCGTCACCTTTTTTGCTGTCACGGACGTTAAAGAAGGCGGGTTATTCGCACGAACGTTATACATCAACACCACAGAAGCCAGCAGCGCAATAGCCATGAAGGTATAAGAGACGCCGGGTCCGCCGGTAATACCGTTCAGATACCCCACCAGCCATGCGCCGAGGAAAGCGCCCAGCGCACCAAAGCTATTAATCAACCCCATCGATACACCTGAGACGTTACGCGGCAGCAGCTCGGGAATGAGCGCGAAGAATGGTCCATAAGGCGCATACATGCAGGCAGCGGCAATGACCAGCAACACATAAGAGAACCAGAATGCCTGGTTCCCCACTATCCACGAACCAAAAAACGCAATAGCGGCAATCAGTAATAATGGCCAGATAAACAGCTTACGGTTCTGGAACTTATCCGACAGCCAGGAGACCGTCAGCATCAGGCAGATCGCCGCAAGATACGGCACCGCCGCCAGCCAGCCTACCGCCACAATATCCATCTGCGCGGCGTTTTTCAGAATCGACGGCATCCACATCATGAAACCATACACCCCGATACTCCACAGCGCATGAACGGCGCAGAGCATAATCACATTGCGCGAGCGCAGCGCTTCACCATAGTTACGCACCGGCTTTATATTGCTCTGCTCGCTGTCCATTGCCTGCTGCAGGACCTGCTTTTCCCGATCGTTGAGCCAGGAAACGTCTGCGGGTTTATCGCGAACCAGAATCCACCAGCAAATCGCCCACAGTACCGCCGGAATACCCTCGATAATAAACATTTCGCGCCAGCCCCAGGCCTGAATCAGATAGCCGGAAACAATGGACATCCACAGGACGGTCACCGGGTTGCCGAGGATCAGGAAAGTATTGGCTCTCGAACGCTCGGTTTTGGTAAACCAGTTGCTGATATAAATCAGCATCGCTGGCATTACCGCCGCCTCAACTATGCCGAGAATAAAGCGAATCGCCATCAGCATCGGGATATTACTGACAAACCCGGTTGCCGCCGCGCAGAATCCCCATAATATCAGACTAAAGAAAATCATTTTCCGTACGCTGCGTTTTACTGCATATATCGCACCAGGCACCTGGAAAAAGAAATAGCCGAGAAAAAATAACGCGCCAATAAGTGAAGCGGTTCCTTTGGTAATACCTAAATCACTTTCAATTCCTGCCGCAGCGGCAAAACCATAATTTGCACGATCGAGATATGCCAGACTGTAGGTAATAAATATAATCGGCATTAAATACCACCAGCGGCGAGCTGGTAATTTCGCGAGCATTTGCATAAGCAATCCTCATATTATGAATAACATCACAGGGGGTTAATTCATTCTGCAGACCCACTCGCCGAGCCAGGGCTTCCGCAACCAACGAGCAGGCAATCTGCAGTGTGCCGGAGATCAGACGGCGGCGAGCATCCCGCCATCCACAAACAGCAGATGACCGTTAACGAAGTTTGCCGCTGGGGAAGCCAGATAGACCGCAGCGCCAATTAACTCTTCCGGTTTCCCCCAGCGCGCCGCTGGAGTCCGCTGATACAACCAGGCGGAAAACGCTTCGTCATTCACCAGAGCGGAAGTCATCTCGGTGGCGAAATATCCCGGTGCAATACCATTAACCTGAATATTATATTCCGCTAATTCAACGCACATTCCGCGGGTCAGCATTTTTACCGCCCCTTTCGATGCGGCATAAGGAGTAATTGTTTTACGTCCCAGTTCACTCTGCATCGAACAAATATTAATTATTTTCCCTGCCCGGCGCGGGATCATATATTTAGCCACCTGCTGCGAAACAAGAAAAACGCCCTTTTGGTTAACTTCAATAACCCGATCCCACTCCTCTTCAGGAAATTCGGTAAAAGGGAATCGACGCTGGATACCGGCATTATTAATTAAAATATCAATTGCTCCGACTTCCTCTTCAATACGGGCAATCGCCTGCTCAACTTCCGCCGCCTGAGTGACATCAAATGCATACCCTACGGCGCGATGGCCCTCGGCAACCAGCACCTGCGCAGCCTGGTCGGCCCGCGCCTGAGTACGGTCATTGATAATGATTTCAGCGCCATACTCTGCAAGTCCACCAGCCAGCAGATTCCCGATCCCCTGGGCAGAACCGGTGATCAGCGCGCGCCTGCCTGACAAATCAAATAAATTTTTCATACAACCTCTTTTTAAATGACTGTTACGCGTAACTGTATACGCGTAACAGTTAATATTGGAAGAGGCCAGGAGATAAAAACGATCGTTTTGTGATCGGTAATACATTTAGAACCAAAGAGACCCAACAACCGGCATTTACCTTGTGAGGTCAATACCGGTTGAGACGAGAGAAAGGTGATTACGCAGCAGTACGGCGGCTACGACGCAACATGATCGCCAGTTGCCAGATATTAACAAGCACGATAATCGCAGTCGCGATAAACACCCAGCGGAAACCGGCCATCGCCGAAACCGAAGCGCCAATCAGTGGCCCCGCCACGTTGCCGAGATACATAAACGACTGGTTATAACCGAAAATTCGCCCGGTCACACTGTCGCTACAGTACTTCAGCAGTAAAGTTTGTACCGCCGGCAGCATCGCGCCATCGGCAAAGCCGAGCAGAAAACGCAAAACGCCAAGCTGAAATGGCGTCGTGACAAACGACATGGCAAAGAACATCACCACCGCGCAGCACAACGTGGCCAGCAGAATCCGCGAGGTGCCAATCCGATCGCCGAGTTTCCCCAGACGAGGCGCTGAAATCAGCGCAGAAACCCCCGGCACGGCGGCAATCAGTCCGGCGAGGAAAGCGATATTATTGCTATCCGGCACCATGGATTTAATAAACAGCGCAAGAATCGGGCCGATGGAACCGTTACACAGTTGAATCACCAGGGTGGTGAAAAAGAGGCTGATCACCAGCCCAGGATAAGTTAGCGAAGCAAACACCGCTTTACCGCTCAGCCGCTCCGCTTTGCTAACCTGCGGGCGGGCGCCCTCTTTAATCAGAAACAGCGTCACCAGGAAACTCACCGTCAGCAGGGCGGCGGTGATAATAAACACCACGCGCAAACCAACATGATCGGCGAGAAAACCCCCCAGCAGCGGCCCGCCGATCACCCCGCAAATTTGCGCTGTCGAAAGCGTGCTCAATGCCCAGCCGCTGCGCTCCCGCGGAACCTGAGACGCCACCAGCGCCATCGCGTTAGGAATATAGCCGGAAGTCAGCCCCATCACCGCGCGCAGAATGAACAACTGCCAGACATTGGTGGCAAAGGCCTGTAATAAAATGGCGATAGCCATACCCAGCGAAGCGCGCAGCAGCATCAGTTTGCGCCCCTTGCGATCCGCAAGGCTTCCCCACATCGGCGAGACAATCGCCGATACCAGGAACGTCACGCTAAAGGTCAACCCTGACCACATGGATAACGCTTCGTGGGAAGTGATGCCCAGTTGGGAAATGTACAGCGGCAAAAAGGGGAGAATTTGGCTGATAGCCAGTCCGGTAAAAAAACAGCCAAACCAGACGGAGATAAGATTAACCTTCCAGGATTCCATAACTACACGTATTCATTAATTTTTCGGCAGTGAGCCACTAGCTTAGCAATTTCCTTTATCCGGCGAAGTACCCGCAATGCCCAGGCGATGAGTTTGGTGCTTTATGTTGCATAATTACGCCATGACAAACAATTCCACAGTAAAAGATACCGTACAAAGCGTGATCTACTTAGAAACAGAAGCGCTGACCGCGCATCCCGAAATGAAAATGACTGGCATGCGCGGCGTTATAGTCCGGTCCTAACGCGTTGCCGTAATAGCGACAACCGCTGGTAAGCAACGCCCGTAGCCAGGGATGATATGTCGCATCATACCACCCTTTCAGCACGCTGATACGTCGGCCATCGGATAATCGGAAACCGCTGATGTCCAGCGCTTCCGCCGTGGCATGTTCACTGCGCCGCGCGTGCTGACGATGGTAAATATTACGACAGGCAAAACTGCCTAAATGATCGATTTGCCGAAGGTCGTCTCCCAGCATCTGACGAGCCAGCGGTTTCACCTGCTGTTGCAGATACAGCGCACTGCTCAGCGCCAGCGGACAGCTGGCGAGAAAGCTGCTGCTCAGTTTTACCGTACCAAAGTCGCGTACCCGAACCACGTTTTGCAGAGGGCACGCTCCCTCGCTGTCGGCAACCGGATGGCTGGTGATAAGCTGGCGGTGATTAGCCTCCTCCAGCAGCGTGGCGCATTTTGCGGGCGTTAACCGCCGCAACTTATACTGGCTGATTAATCCCGGCGGGTCCTCCAGACGCAGCGGCGCCAGCGGATTATATTGCGAAGGCAGATAACGGTATCCGTAAAACCCTGCCGCCAGCAGCGCCAACAGCGCGATAAAGCCTTTTTGTTTCACGCCATCTCCCAATGCTTCACCAGATGAATATTATGGCAGCCAGGCGGCGCTTTCACATGTTATGTTATGCCCTTTGATGTCATCAGGATGAAAGTTGAAATGGCTAAGATGAGGGTTGGGATCGTTTTTGGCGGGAAGTCTGCAGAACATGAAGTGTCGCTACAATCAGCGAAAAATATCGTTGAGGCGATTGATAAAACGCGTTTTGACGTGGTTCTGCTGGGGATTGATAAGCAAGGGCAATGGCATATCAACGACGCCAGTAACTATCTGCTGAATCCGCAGGACCCCGCCCACATCGCCCTGCGTCCATCCGATATTACACTGGCGCAGATTCCCGGACGCGAAGCGCAGCAGTTGATTAACGCGGACAGCGGTCAGCCGCTGGCAGCTATCGATGTAATCTTCCCCATCGTTCACGGTACGCTCGGAGAAGATGGCTCCCTGCAAGGCATGCTGCGGATGGCTAACTTACCCTTTGTGGGTTCCGACGTACTCAGTTCTGCCGCCTGCATGGACAAAGATGTCACCAAGCGCCTGTTGCGCGATGCCGGTTTGTCGGTTGCGCCTTTTATCACCCTGACCCGCGCCAACCGCAGCCTGGTAAGCTTTGCCGATGTGCAGGCGCAACTGGGCCTGCCGCTGTTCGTTAAACCGGCGAATCAGGGCTCCTCGGTGGGCGTCAGCAAGGTGAACAGCGCAGAGCAGTATCAGCAGGCCGTCGTTCTGGCCTTTGAATTTGACCATAAAGTGGTGGTTGAACAGGGAATTAAAGGGCGGGAGATCGAGTGCGCGATACTGGGCAACGATCGTCCGCAGGCCAGCACCTGTGGCGAAATCGTTCTCAATAGCGAATTCTACGCCTACGACACCAAATACATTGACGATCAGGGCGCGCAGGTTGTGGTTCCGGCGGCAATCGACAGCGATGTCAATGATAAAATTCGCGATATCGCCGTACGCGCCTATCAGACCCTCGGCTGCAGCGGTATGGCCCGCGTCGATGTTTTTCTGACCGCCGATAACGAAGTGGTGATCAACGAAATCAACACCCTGCCGGGCTTTACCAATATCAGCATGTATCCAAAACTGTGGCAGGCCAGCGGCCTGGACTACACCAGCCTGATTAGCCGACTGATTGATCTGGCGCTGGAGCGCCATGCCGCCGACCGCGCGCTAAAAACATCAATGAATTAATCACGGGCAGCGGGTAGATTTGCCCGGTAAGGCATTCACCGCCGCCGGGCAAAAATATGTGTACGATATTCATTGAGGAACTGATATCAGCTTTGCGCTTCCTCGACCGGACGGCGGCGAATAATAAGCCCGGCAATCCAGAAACTGATCGCCCATGTCACCAGTCCCACCGCGTAAGAGCGCCAGCCTTCGGTTTCACCCCCCAGCAGCCCGATCACGCCATTCAGAATAAAAATCAACCCCAGCGCGACCGCATAGTAGTGCCAGTCACGGCGAATTTTTTCAGTGAGTTTCATAACCACTCCGACAACAAAAAAAGCATCTTCGCATAACCGCCATCACGGATCTGTAGCCGGGTTGAGAATTATCGCGCATTGGGATATCGGTCTATATTTCACGAATGTGTCGCAGGTTCGCAAATGGGTGAAATCAGGAACATTCCTGGACGGAAATTACCAGCAATCTGATACTGCAATCCCTCCGCCATTGCCACAATAGCCGCCATATAGCCGTTATCAAAACGGCAGGAAAGCGAAGTACGGAGGTAAATATGGCAGAGTTCACCTTTGCAAAGACCGTTACTGGCGGCAAAAAAAGGGGCTCTGGCACCGGCAGCAACATCGCTTACGCTCTGTTTGTGCTGTTTTGCTTCTGGGCCGGAGCGCAAATGCTGAGCATGCTGATCCACGCTCCCGGCGTTTTTGAGCATCTGATCCAAATGCAGGATAACCGCTACCCGCGAGTCGAAATAGGCTTCCTGGTCGGGACCCTGTTTGGTCTGATCCCGTTTCTGCTCGGTTGCCTGTTAATTGCACTATGCGGGCTGATTTTCCGCTGGCGCAGCCACCACTAACGGCGCGCCATACAGTTCGCCCGCCGCTCGTCAACGCGTTTAGCGAACCAGGCGGTGGTCAAATTACGGGTGATTTTCGGGCTCTCAAGCCGGATCCCCGGCAGCACCTCTCGCGGTAGCCTTTTACCGGCTTTTTTATCCGCAATCCGGAACACATTTTTGTAGAGATCGCTCTCTTCAAAGGCCAGAGAATCACCCTTTTTCAACTGACGATGGATATCATCATCGCTCATTGCCAACTGTGCGGATAAACGGCGCACCGCCTGTTCGGTGGCGCCAGCCGCGTCGCTATCGTAGCGAATTAAATCGCCATCCAGCGCCAGCTTCACGCCCGTTGCCTTAGAGACCGCATTCTGGAAAGCGGCATTGCGGCTGGCGTACCAACCGGCATTGAAATCGGCAAAGCGATACAGCGGCACGCTATAGTTCGCCGGGTAGTTCAACAGGTGATACGTACCGAACCACAGCCCACCGCGCAGGCTGAATACCTCCTGACGCACGGTACCCTCGATTTTCCACGGATAACCGTCGGTATGCTGCTGAGCGAAAGCGATGCTGACCTGCATCGGGCCGCCGGTATGCACCGGATTCAGCGAGCCAAACAGGGTCTGCCCCATCGGCACCATGCCGATAAAATCATCAAAAATCGCGCTCAGCTGTTTTTCAGTTTTCACGTTATCGAGGCGTTCGCTATAGCTTTTGCCATCAGGCGAACCGATTTTCAGCGCGGTATGCACCAGAAACAGCGGAATATGCATTTTTTCCGCCCGACGATCGATCTCCTGCCAGGCGATTTTACTTAACCCAGGTACCACTGGATCTGACTGATAGTTAGACTCCTGCTGCGCCACCGCCAGTACGGAACAGACGTTCTCTTCCGTCGGCGCCAGCTTCTGGCTGGCAAAGGTTTTGGCGATAGCCTGCGCCCAGGCGTCGCGGTCTTTCACGCTGGCAGGCATTTTCTGCCGCACCACCGCCGTAACATCCACCGCTTTTTCTCCCTCCTTCAGCACCGGCGTCGGCTTGCTGGAACAGGCGCTGAGGACGATACCGGCCAGTAGCGTCAGGGTGAGAGACGTAATTCTGGATTGCGCTACCGGCATAAACCATCCTTGAGTTGATTAACTTAATGTTTGCGTAACGGGCTGCAGCGCTTTGCCATCCAGCTCGCGCTCGAAGCTGCGCAGACGTTTGTAGATGGACATCAGTTCCACCAACGTAGTCCAGGAGCTAATCAGATACTGGAACGAGCCGCGAACCTGGCCAAAAACGTTGGTTATCTGGGTCATCAGGCCCAGCGTAATCGTACCGGCAACAATCGACGGAAACAGCAGGAACAAACCGAAAACGTTATCCACCTGCAGATACAGAATACGCGCGATATTGAAGTACATATAGTGGAAATAGAGACGGAAATAGTTGCGACGCACGGCGCTGAACAGTTCACGTACCGTCGGTGGCGTGGCGCGGGATCCATCATCCTCGCCGTACACCAGCTCTTTACGATAGGCCGCCTCGACACGCTGGTTTTTAAACTCCAGGCCCGGTAGCTTAATCCCCACCACCGCCAGCAGCCCCGTCCCCATCAGCGACCACAGGATAGCCGCAATCACCAGACCGTATGGCAAATGGCCGACAATCGGCAGATCCGGCACATGTTGAGAGAGCGTGACCAGCACTGGCAAAAAGGCAATAAGCGTCATCACCGCATTGATAAAACTCACGCCCATATCTTCCAGCGTTGAGGCAAAGCGCATGGTGTCTTCCTGTACACGCTGCGCGGCGCCTTCGATATGGCGCAGATGCTGCCAGTGCGCCATATAATGCTCGTTCATGGCGGTGCGCCAGCGGAAGACATAATGGCTGACGAAGAAGTTATTCAGCACGCCAATAACGACCGCGATTAAGGCTATGCCGAGAAAAACACCCGTTTCCTGATAAAACTGGTTAATGCTGACTTTATGCGGCGTCGCCAGCGCGCTCTGAATCAGATCGTAGAACGGCGCATACCAGGCGTTAACCGCCACCCCGACTTCAACGAGGAACCAGGTGACAAAAATAATCAGCGACGTGCCGAGAATCGACCAGTATTGCCAGCGGTGCGGACAGTAAATGAACCAGAACAGGGCAAAAACGCCGACGCAAAACGCATAATAGGCGTAAAACACCAGATAGTTGAGCGACCAAAAACGCGCTGCGCTGATGGCGACATTTGACGATGCTCCGGCCAACCGCAGCAGCCAGTCGCCGCCTCCCGCCTGCCAAAAGATCACGGCCAACAGCGACCAGATAAAGGCAGAAATAAAAAACGGCCCCGGATTGGGGAAAAAGGATTTAAACATCGTGCTCTCCTGCTAACTTCTTTCTCGTTTTGTTGAGCTATGCACCGCGAAAAGCGCCCGCCGCAGAGCCATCGCGGCAAAGCAAAGTGGGCGCAGTATGAGACCGGATATCAGCGACTTAGTTCGTCTGCCATCCGCTAAGAATTGTTTCTGTGGGTTTCACGTGTAAAGGATTGCCAGGAACTGTCAGCGTACGCCACACTTCGTTGTAGTGGGCAATCAGCGTGGTCGCCTGCGCCGCCGGGCGGTTGGCGGTAGTGTGGGCATCTTCGGCAACGGTAATCGCATAGCCGCGACTGCTGCCGTTTTTGATGGTGGTATCCAGGCAGTAATCCGTCGCACAGCCGCAAATCACAAACTGCCTGATGTTATGGGCGCGCAGCACCTCTTCCAGCCGGGTGTGGTAAAAGGCATCGCAGGCGGTCTTGGTGACGTACAGCGCGTCGGCGGGTTGTTGCAGTTCAGGCAGCAATTCAAAGCCTTCGCTCCCCTCTTCCAGCCCTCCCGCTTCGTTGTGCTGAATGAAGATAACGGTATCCGCAGCATTTATCAGGCGGTTAATTTGCGCAGCGCAGCGCTCGCGCTCAATCCGCGGCGTCGCGAAAACGCCATTTTGCATATCCACTACCATTACGACCCGTTTATCCGCCATCGTCTTTTTCGCCCCATCATTAACCAGGCGATCATCATACCTGCGCGCGGGTAACATCGGCTATCCAAAAGCGTAAAAAAGGTTTTTTACGCCGCGTTACGTTTTTCCGCACAGATTAGCGTGATTCCCGCTTTGTTCGGCAACGCTTCGTAGTATAAATACGCACTATGTTTTTCTTCATCAGGATGGATCTCCCGTTGAAACGTAGTCTGCTCATTTTTGCTGCGCTATGCGTGGCCTCGTGGACATCGGCCCAGGCCGCGCAACCGAGCGTCGACCCGGAATTCGCCGCGGATGTTGTCGACCGTTACGCTAACCATATTTATTACGGCAGCGGCGCGATCGGCATGGCGCTTGTGGTTATTGATGGTAATCAGCGCGTATTCCGCAGCTTCGGCGAGACGCGTCCTGGCAACAATACGCGTCCACAGCTTGATTCTGTGATTCGTATCGCCTCCCTGAGTAAGCTGATGACCAGCGAAATGCTGGTCAAACTGCTTGACCAGGGGATAGTGAAGCTCAACGACCCGCTGAGCAAATACGCCCCGCCTGGGGCCAGGGTGCCGACTTATCATGGCACGCCAATCAGGCTGGTCAATCTGGCGACGCACACCAGCGCCCTGCCGCGCGAACAGCCCGGCGGCGCCGCGCACCGTCCGGTGTTCGTCTGGCCAACGCGCCAACAGCGCTGGAACTGGTTATCAACGGCAACGCTGAAAGCCGCCCCCGGCACCCAGGCCGCCTACTCCAACCTCGCGTTCGACCTACTGGCCGACGCGCTCTCTACCGCCGCAGGCAAACCCTATACTCAGCTATTTGAAGAGCAGATCACCCGTCCATTAGGGATGAAGGACACCACCTTTACGCCTTCACCGGATCAATGCCGACGATTGATGATCCCAGAAAAAGGGGCCAGTCCGTGCAACAACACCCTTGCGGCCATCGGCAGCGGCGGCGTCTATTCCACGCCTGGCGATATGATGCGCTGGATGCAACAGTTCCTCTCCTCCGATTTTTTCACTCGCGGACGGCAGGCGGATCGCATGCAAACGTTGATTTATCAGCGTAGCCAGTTGACGAAAGTCATCGGGATGGATGTACCGGGCAAAGCGGATGCGCTGGGCCTCGGTTGGGTCTATATGAAACCGAAAAACGGCCTGCCGGGAATTATTCAGAAGACTGGCGGCGGCGGCGGATTTATCACCTATATGGCGATGAATCCGCAGGCGAATGTCGGGGCATTTGTGGTGGTCACTCGTTCCTCTTTAACGCGTTTCAATAATATGAGCGACGGCATCAATGCGCTGATCGGCGAATTAAGTGGCGTCCGCCCTGCGTTAGAGACGGCCAGCCAGTAGTCTGGGGGATGTTTTCCGGCGATTGATAAGGATCGTTTTGGTGAAACATCCCGGCCTCAATTCAGGTAAACTTGTTCTTTTCATTTCATTTCACAAAATCAGGCAAACCATGACAGATTTGATCACTCGCCCCCGTCGCCTGCGCAAATCCGCTGCGCTGCGCGCCATGTTTGAAGAGACAACACTCAGTTTAAACGACCTGGTGTTGCCGATTTTTGTTGAAGAAGAACTCGACGACTACAAAGCGATCGACGCCATGCCTGGCGTCATGCGCATTCCTGAAAAACACCTGGCGCGCGAGATTGAACGCATCGCCAACGCCGGCATTCGTTCAGTGATGACCTTCGGCATTTCCCACCATACCGACGACACCGGCAGCGATGCCTGGAAAGAAGACGGCCTGGTGGCGCGCATGTCGCGCATCTGCAAGCAAACCGTGCCAGAAATGATCGTGATGTCTGACACCTGTTTCTGTGAGTACACCTCCCACGGCCACTGCGGCGTGCTGTGCGAACACGGCGTCGACAACGATGCAACCCTGGCGAACCTCGGTAAACAAGCGGTGGTCGCCGCCGCTGCGGGCGCTGATTTTATTGCCCCTTCCGCCGCGATGGACGGTCAGGTGCAGGCGATTCGCCAGGCGCTGGATGCCGCCGGTTTTACGGATACGGCCATCATGTCCTACTCCACCAAGTTCGCTTCCTCTTTCTACGGCCCGTTCCGTGAAGCGGCAGGGACGGCACTGAAAGGCGATCGTAAGACCTATCAAATGAATCCGATGAACCGCCGTGAAGCGATTCGCGAGTCGTTGCTCGACGAAGCGCAGGGCGCGGACTGCCTGATGGTGAAACCTGCTGGCGCTTATCTGGATATTCTGCGTGATATCCGCGATCGTACCGAATTACCGCTCGGCGCGTATCAGGTCAGCGGCGAGTACGCCATGATCAAATTCGCCGCGATGGCGGGCGCGATCGACGAAGAAAAAGTGGTGCTGGAAAGCTTAGGCGCCATCAAACGGGCCGGTGCGGATCTGATCTTCAGCTACTTCGCCCTTGATCTGGCTGAAAAGAACATCCTGCGTTAATTCAGCGATTGTCGTCTCTCCGGTGGCGCAGTGCGCCACCTGGAGCCGCGAAATCTTCATTCAACTGTAATCTGAGCGACATCTGCGCCTTCTACTGTCTGGGCAGGACGAAGGAGGTGCCATCATGTTTAGTCTCGACAATGTACTCGATGACCTGTGGCCTCAGGCTAGGCCTGCGCCCTGGCAAAAAAAGGTGCTGAAAAAGCTCCTGCATGAGGAAGAGTTTCAACAATTTGCCGCGCGTCATCCTCACCTGAAAGGACTGGATACGGTCGAACAGGTACTTGAACATCTCAATATCCGCTGCGCTGTCCCGGCGCACGATCTCGAACAAATCCCCGAACATGGCCCGTTGGTCATTATCGCCAACCATCCCACCGGCACGCTTGACGGTCTGGCGCTGCTCTATGCGGTCTCCCGGGTGCGTCGCGATGTCAAAGTGGTCGCCAACCGTATGCTGACGCATCTTGAGCCGCTGAGCTCGCTGTTTATTCCGGTCGATAACATTCATGGTCGTACCGCCAAAGCGGCGCTACAGCAAATGGATCAGCAGTTGCAAAACGGCGGCGTGCTGATTTTCTTCCCGGCGGGCGAAGTTTCACGCCTGACCTGCCGCGGCATCCGTGATAAAAGATGGCACTGCGGATTTATTAAACTGGCGGCCAAATATCGCGCTCCGCTGCTTCCGGCATGGATCCACGCACGCAACAGCGCGCTGTTTTACGCCAGCACGCTGGTTTCCGCTAACCTCCCGCTACTCCTGCTGATGCCGCAAATGTTCCGCCGCCGCAACAGCAGCCTGCCGGTCAACATCGGCCAACAAATTGCCTGGTCAAGCTGGTTCGATCCTCTGAGATCCTCTCGTGAGTTGACCGAGCGCTGCTATCACCATCTGGAACAGTTTGCAAAAGGGCTTCCTGGCGTATTCAAAACCGAAAGCGCTATCGCCCGCCCGGAAGACCGCGCCCTGCTTAAGCGCGAGCTGAATAAAGCGGAAACTCTGGGGCGAACGGCGGATGGAAAAGTGATTTATCTCTGGCAACGTAATGGTCAGGAAGAGGCCCCGGTGCTGCGCGAGCTTGGCCGCCTGCGGGAAATCGCCTTTCGCGCGGTAGGCGAAGGCAGCGGAAAACGTCGCGACATTGACGGCTATGATGACGACTATCTGCATCTGATACTGTGGGATGAAGAAGAGCTTGAGATCGTCGGCGCTTACCGTTTTATGCCAACCGCGATGCAGCTGGAAAAGCGCGGTCTGGAAGGCATCTACAGCTACAGTCTGTTCCATTACGACGCGCGTATGGCCGATATTCTTCAGTACGGTATCGAGCTGGGCCGCAGCTTTATCCAGCCACGTTACTGGGGACGCCGCGGGCTGGACTATTTGTGGTCGGGTATCGGCGCTTATCTGGCGCGCTACCCGCACTATCGTTATCTGTTTGGACCGGTTTCCATTTCCGGTGGGCTACCGCCGACAGCGCGCGATCTGCTGGTGGCGTTTTACCGGCTGTGGTTCCCCGCAACGCACCCGCTGGCTAAGTCCCGCCGCCCGTATCCCGCTTCGCTGCCCGATGTGCTGGCGCAGTTTGGCGGTGAGGATTACAACGATGATTTAGTGCGCCTGAAATCTCTGCTCGGCAATCTCGGCTGCGCGATCCCGCCGCTGTATAAGCAATATTCGGAAGTATGCGAACCGGGAGGCGTGCAGTTTATCGATTTCGGCAGCGACCCGGATTTTAATAACTGCGTGGATGGTCTGGTGCTGGTGGATTTAACCTATCTGAAAGCGAATCGCTATCAGCGCTATATTGGCGCGCATCTGGAATCCCGGAAGACGGCATAATCACCGATTTTATCTCTCTCGCTTCCGGAGAGAGGAATGGGGTGACGGTATCACGCACGGGTGAAACGCCCCCCCGGCGCTGCTTCCGGCTACTGAGCACGATAATAAGGCTTATCTCCCAGAATCGTCGCCCGGTGCATAATGCGCCGCTGCGGCAGGTAATCAGCGTTGGCATAATGCTGGGTGACGCGGTTATCCCAGATGGCTACGTCATCAGGCTGCCAGCGCCAGCGCACCTGAAACTCCGGTTTTGTGATGTGCGCAAACAAGAATCCAAGCAGCGCCTCGCTCTCTTTCGCCGTCACATCGACAATCCGCGTGGTAAAGCCTTCATTCACAAACAGCGCCTGTTTGCCGCTCACCGGATGGGTACGCACCACCGGATGCAGCAAAGGCGGATGTTTTGCTACCGCTTCAAGCCAGCGCTGATGCTCCTCGTCAGTTTTGCGGTATGTGTATTCCGGGAACGATTTACGGAAATCATGCTCCGCCCGCAAACCGCTCAGCAACTGGCGAAACGGTTCGGAAAGTGCGTCATATGCGGCAATACCGCTGGTCCATAGCGTATCCCCGCCGGTAGAGGGCAGTTCCTTTGCCGCCAGAATCGCCCCTGCTGGCGGCGTCTCAATAAAGGTCACATCGGTGTGCCAGTTATCGTTATCCGGCGGGTTATCGTTATGGGTATCCAGCACGATAATCTCTTCGACGCCTTCGGCGTGGGGATAGACCGGATGAATATGCAGATCGCCAAAACGCTGTGCCAGCGCGCGCTGTTGCTGCGGCGTGATGGCTTGTTCACGCAGAAAAACCACCTGGTGGCGCAGCACCGCGTGATACAGCTGTTCAAACTGGTTATCGCTCAGCGGACGAGCCAGATCCACGCCGGAAATCCGCGCCCCAATATACGGCCCCAGCGGGCTAATACTCAGACGTTCACTCATTGTATTTCTCCATGCCAGGGCGTCAGGCGGCGCTGAAGCGCACGCAGACCCAGTGCTAAAATAAACGCGTTCACCGCAAATACAGGGTCGTTACGCGTCGATGGCGCTTTTCGCTAACGCCGTGACCATATCCGGGTGTTTTTCCGAGAAGCTACTCATCCAGCGTCGGCAATAAGTACGTTACGCGATGAAATCCCCATTCTTGTCTGCTCCCCTGTCTTGTTATGGGGGCAGTATTTCGTTGCGGCCGAGTTTGATAAAGGAATTAAAAATTCTGGCTAATAGCAAAGCGTTTTTAGAAAAAAAACGGGAATGGTTAGTGTGGAAATGTATTTAGCATTGAGCTGTAGGCCGGATCAGGGGCTTGCGCCGCCATCCGGCAATCCATGCCTGATGGCGCTACGCTTATCCGGCCTACAACACCCTGCAAATTATTGCGATTTTGTTACATTCATTGCATAACCGCAGTTGACTGATTGCCAGCGCAGCGGGGGCAGGCATCATAGAGGCATTATTCGGCAAGAGAGTAAGCATATGATTCGTGTGGTGCTGGTTGATGACCATGTGGTGGTGCGTTCCGGCTTTGCGCAATTGTTAAGTCTTGAAGACGATCTGGAGGTGGCAGGCCAGTTCAGCAGCGCGGCGGAAGCCTGGTCCGCATTATTGCGCGATGACGTTAACGTCGCGGTGCTGGATATCGCGATGCCGGACGAAAACGGGCTAAGCCTGTTAAAGCGCCTGCGCGCGAAAAAACCCGCTTTTCGCGCCATTATCCTCAGTATTTACAACACGCCGGCGTTCGTGCAAAGCGCGCTGGATGCAGGCGCCAGCGGCTATCTCACCAAACGCTGCGGGCCGGAAGAGCTGGTTCAGGCGGTGCGCTCCGTCGGCATGGGCGGCCACTATCTGTGCGCCGATGCGTTGCGGGCATTACGCGGCGGCGAACAGCCGGCGCAGGTGCTGGAGGTATTAACCCCTCGCGAACGCGAAGTCTTTGATTTACTGGTCAAAGGCGACAGTGTGAAAGAGATCGCGTTCAAACTGGACCTCAGCCATAAAACCGTTCATGTCCACCGTGCTAACGTACTGGGTAAATTGCAGTGCCACAGTACCATCGAGCTGGTGCATTTCGCCCTCGACCACCAGTTGCTAACAGGGCACTGATGTCTCGCGGCGTACGTTACTGGGTGATCTCGCTGTTTATCCTGCTGGCCTGGGGAACAGGCTGGCTGATGCTATGGACGGTTGGCTTTTACCTGACCCATAACGGCCAACAGGCGGCGCTCTTTTTGCCGCACGGCGTTTATCTTGCGCTGTTGATTTTACTCTCCCGCCGTTACTGGCCCGCGCTGATACTGCCGCCGGTGCTGATGCCGTTATGGCTCCATAGCGAGCAATTGCTCAGCGGCTACGTCCTGCTGGCGGCGCCGCTGATCTGCCTGATCCCGGCCAGCATCGGACAACAATTCTGGCACCGTTTTCCCCTGTACTGGCAGCGTCTCACGTTGCTGCTGGCCGCCGTCACGCTGGCCTCGCTGCTGAATACCGCCCTGCTGTCGCCCTTTATAAAAAGCCCGGCAATGCTGACTGGCCTGGCGTCGTTTACCGGCGGCGTGCTGCTCACCCCCTTTGTTTATCTGGTATTTGAATTTTTACGCCAGCAGCACCGTTATCATCTGTTGGGGCTGGATACCAGCAACCCGCCGCTGCGCACATCGCTGATCATCTGGTGCAGCCTGTTCTTTATTATCGGCATCGGCACGCAAATGGTGCTGTCGCCGGAAATTGAACGCCTGCTGCTGATCGTGGTGTTCCTGCCTAACGTGGTGATGGCGTGGAAGTTTGGCTGGCAGGGCGGCGTGCTCTCCGGCCTGCTGGGCAGCATGATGATCACCATCGCCCGCCAGGTCGGCGTCGGGTTTAACAACCTGGTCGAGCTGGAGATTTTCCTCGCTACCCAGGCGCTACTCGGCATAGGGCTGGGGATCGCCATCAGCCGCCAGCAGCATCTGGCGCAAAACCTGCACCACTATCGCCAGCGTCTGGAAGCAGAGCTGGCGGCGCGCCGGGCGCTGACCGAAAAGCTGATCCACACCGAAGAGGATACACGCAAAAACCTGGCGCGCGAGCTGCACGACGAGATCGGCCAGAACATCACCGCCATTCAGATCCAGTCACAGCTGGTGAAACGGGCGCGCGATCCGGTGCAGACGCAGGCCGCCGCCAGCCAGATAAACGATCTCGCCCGCCGTATTCACCACTCTACCCGCCAGCTATTACGCCAGCTACGTCCCCCCGCGCTGGATGAACTGTCGTTTCAGGAAGCACTGCTTCATCTGGTTAACGAATTCGCCTTCCCCGAGCGAGGGATTCGCTGCCAGTTTGAATATCGCCTTACGCATACCCCGGAAAATGAAACCATCAGGTTTACCCTCTACCGCCTGTTGCAGGAACTGCTGAACAACGTCTGCAAACACGCCGAAGCCAGTGAAGTCTCGATTCTGTTACGCCAGCAGAAACAGACCCTCTATCTGGAAGTACGGGACAACGGCACCGGCATCCAGCCTGAAAACGTACCGGGATTCGGCATTCAGGGGATACGCGAACGGGTTAACGCGTTGGGCGGCGAACTGATGCTCGAATCGCGGCGCGGCACGCGGGTAATTGTTAACCTGCCCACAAATTTGCAACAAATCGCGCACTAGCCAGGAAAAAGTCTTAGTCACTCCAGACTTTCTCCCATCCCCTTTCACTTTCGTTTTCCTATAGTCAGCACAAACGGAGACGGTCATGCCCCCACGCTCAGTCACTGACATCAACCAGCATTACCGCACGCTGCGGCCACAATTGCTGATGTACATGGTCATCGGATACGCCGCGTTTTATCTGACGCGCAAAAGCGTGAATTACGTGCTTCCGGCGCTGCAAACGGATCTGGGACTCGATAAAGGCGATATCGGCCTGTTGGGTTCACTGTTTTACCTGACCTACGGCCTGTCGAAGTTTACCGCCGGGCTGTGGCACGACAGCCACGGGCAGCGCTGGTTTATGGGCGTCGGCCTGTTCGCCACCGGCCTGCTGAATGTGGTGTTCGCCTTTGGCGAGTCGCTGATGCTGCTGCTGGCGGTCTGGACGCTGAACGGTTTCTTTCAGGGCTGGGGATGGCCGCCCTGCGCCCGACTGCTGACCCACTGGTATTCTCGCAACGAGCGCGGCTTCTGGTGGGGCTGCTGGAATATGTCGATCAACATCGGCGGGGCGATTATCCCGCTGATTAGCGCTTTCGCCGCCCACTGGTGGGGCTGGCAGGCGGCGATGCTGGCGCCGGGGATCATCAGCATGGCATTAGGTATCTGGCTCACACTACAGCTGAAAGGCACGCCGCAGGAAGAGGGCTTACCGTCAGTAGGTACCTGGCGTAATGACCCGTTAGAGCTACGCCAGGAGCAGCAAAGCCCGCCGATGGGACTGTGGCAAATGTTACGCACCACGATGCTGAAAAACCCGATGATCTGGCTACTGGGCGTCTCCTATGTGCTGGTCTACCTGATCCGCATCGCCCTTAACGACTGGGGCAATATCTGGCTCACGGAAAGCCACGGCGTCAATCTGCTCAGCGCCAACGCCACAGTGATGTTGTTTGAAATGGGCGGCCTGCTCGGCGCGTTGTTCGCCGGCTGGGGGTCGGATTTGCTGTTCAGCGGCCAGCGCGCGCCGATGATTTTGCTGTTCACGCTGGGGTTGATGGTGTCCGTCGCCGCGTTGTGGTTAGCGCCGGCACACCATTACGCACTGCTGGCGGTCTGTTTCTTTACGGTGGGCTTTTTCGTTTTTGGCCCGCAAATGTTGATTGGCCTTGCCGCCGTCGAGTGCGGGCACAAAGCGGCGGCCGGTTCCATCACCGGGTTTCTCGGCCTGTTCGCCTATCTGGGAGCAGCGCTGGCGGGCTGGCCTCTGTCGCGGGTCATTGAACGCTACGGCTGGTCGGGCATGTTCAGTCTGCTCTCGATCACTGCCGTACTGATGGGTTTATTGCTGATGCCGCTGTTGATGGCGGGCATCACTACTTCGCTAAGTCAAAGGATAAAACAATGAAACTGACGCTTACCTCTACCCTGATTGCATCCGGCATTGCGCTGGCAACCTTAACCGGCGCCGCGCAGGCCAAAGGCCGCCTGGTGGTTTATTGCAGCGCCACCAACGAAATGTGCGAAGCGGAAACCAAAGCGTTTGGCGACAAATATGACGTCAAAACGTCGTTTATTCGCAACGGCTCCGGCAGTACGCTGGCGAAAGTCGACGCCGAGAAGAAAAACCCGCAGGCGGACGTCTGGTACGGCGGGACGCTGGATCCGCAGTCTCAGGCCGGTGAAATGGGGCTGCTGCAACCCTACAAGTCACCCAATCTTGAGCAGATCATGGAAAAATTCCGCGATCCGGCGAAGCTAAAAGGCAACTACTCCTCGGCGGTGTATGTCGGTATTCTCGGTTTTGGCGTCAACACCCAGCGCCTGAAAGAGAAAAATCTGCCGGTGCCAAAATGCTGGAAGGATCTGACCAAACCGGAATACAAAGGCGAGATCCAGATTGCCGACCCGCAAAGTTCAGGCACCGCGTATACCGCGCTGGCGACCTTCGCCCAGCTATGGGGAGAAGATCAGGCCTTTGATTACCTGAAACAGCTCAACGCCAACGTCTCTCAGTACACCAAATCCGGTATTGCCCCGGCACGTAACGCCGCCCGTGGCGAAACCGCTATCGGCATCGGCTTCCTGCACGACTATTCGCTGGAAAAAGAACAGGGCGCGCCGCTGGAGCTGATCTCTCCGTGCGAAGGCACCGGCTATGAAATTGGCGGCGTCAGCATCCTGAAAGGCGCGCGCAATCTCGACAACGCCAAACTGTTCGTGGACTGGGTGCTGTCAAAAGAAGCACAAGAGCTGGCGTGGAAGAAAGGCAAGTCTTATCAGATCCTGACCAACACCACAGCGGAAACATCACCGAACTCGCTGAAGCTCGACGACCTGAAGCTCATCAACTACGACATGGATAAATACGGTTCTACCGACGTCCGTAAGCAGCTTATCAATAAGTGGGTTAGCGAAGTGAAGATGGGTAAATAAGCCCACATTGCGTTCATTTGCCGGGTGGCGGCGTAACGCCGTACCCGGCCCACAATACCGGAACCGCTATGTCACACACACTTGCACACCATCCCGTGAAAAAACGGGATGCGATATTCTTTTGGGTTCTGCTGGGCTGGCTGGCGTTTGCCCTGCTGCCGAGCTGGAGCCTGGATTACGGCCTGCTGGAGTCCACGGGCGATGAAATCCTTGAGTCCTACGGCTGGTCACAGCTCAATATCAGTTGGCTGTGGTATCTGCTGCCAAGCCTGCTGCTGATTCGCCCGTTCCATGAAGCCAGGCGCGAACAGCGCAGCCGCCATTACCTTGATGCGGGCTGGGCGCTGTTGTGTATGGCCTTTATCGTCGTCAGCGCCACCGTTGAAGGTCGTGGTTTAGGCTACGCCACTATCGTGCTGTTCGTCGCGCTGGGCGCGATCATGACGCTGGCGTTGACCCGTCTGGAATGGCTGGGCGGCGACCGCTTCGTGATCGGCTCACTTACCGCCATTGTGGCGCTGATCGGCATCTTTATCGTCTGGCCGAGTATCGCGATTTTCATCCCGATGTTCACCAACGACGCCGGGGAGTTCGCGCCGCTGGCGTTTATGATGGTGCTGTCGCAGGCGCATATCATCCAGGTGATCCTCAACTCCATCGCCCTGTCGATTGCGGTGGGCGTGGGCTGTACCTTCTTCGGCCTGGTACTGGCGATTTACACCACCCGCATTGCCAAACGCAGCGCCATTATTGGCCGCATCTTCTCGATTTTGCCAATCGTCACGCCGCCGTTCGTAGTGGGTTTAGGCGTTACGCTGATGATGGGACGCTCCGGCTACGTCACCGAATTTATGGTCGAGTGGTTCGGGCTGACCAACACCAACTGGCTGTACGGGTTTACCGGCATCTGGCTGGCGCAGGTGCTGGCATTCACCCCGATGGCGTTTATGATCCTCGACGGGGCGATCAAAACCATTCATCCATCGCTGGAAGAAGCCTCGTACACCCTGCGCGCCAGCCGCTGGCAGACCTTTAACGGCGTGTTTGTCCCGCTGCTGAAACCGGCGCTGGCGAACGCCTTCCTGATCGTGGTGGTGCAGTCGCTGGCCGACTTCAGTAACCCGCTGGTGCTCGGCGGTAACTTCGACGTGCTGGCGACGCAGATCTATTTCTATATCACAGGTTCGCAGCTTGATTATCAGGCCGCCAGTACGCTGGGCGCGTTCCTGCTGCTGTTCTCGCTGCTGGTGTTCTGTGTGCAGTATATGTGGATCGGTAAGCGCTCTTACGTCACGGTCTCCGGGAAATCGTACCGTGGCGACGTCCAGCCGCTGCCTGTCACCCTGGTGTGGAGCGTCATCGCCATTCTGGCCGTGTGGATAGCCTTCAACGCCCTGCTCTACGGCAGCATTTTCTACGGTAGCTTCACCGTCAACTGGGGCGTGGATTACACCCTGACGCTGGCGAACTTTATCAAGCTGTTCGGCCAGGGAATGAGCGACGGCGCGTGGCCTTCCCTGCTTGATACGTTGCTCTACGCCGGAATTGCCGCGCCGATCACCGCCATCTTCGGTCTGCTGATCGCCTGGATTGTGGTACGCCAGCAGTTCAAAGGCAAAAAGACTATCGAGTTCACCACCATGCTGTGCTTCGCCGTACCGGGCACCGTGGCGGGCGTGTCGTACATCCTCGCCTTTAACAGCGCCCCGGTGTACCTCACCGGAACGGCGGCGATTGTGATTATTTCGATGGTGATGCGTAACGTGCCGGTTGGGATTCGCGCCGGGATCGCCGGATTAGGCCAGATCGATAAATCGCTGGATGAAGCGTCGCTCAGCCTGCGCGCCGGGAGCTTACGCACCATCACGCACATCCTGCTGCCGCTGCTGCGCCCGGCGATCCTCTCAGCGCTGATCTACAGCTTTGTGCGCGCCATTACCACCGTCAGCGCCATTGTATTCCTCGTCACGCCAGACACCCGCGTGGCGACGGCCTACATCCTCAACCGCGTGGAAGACGGCGAATACGGCGTGGCGATCGCCTACGGCTCGATTCTGATCGTGGTGATGCTGGCGATTATTTTCATCTTTGACTGGCTGATCGGGGAAGCGCGTATCTCCCGTTCAAAAGCCAAAAACCAGGCGTAATGGAGCGCACTATGAGTCAGAAAAATTTTGTTGAACTGCGCAACGTCACCAAACGATTCGGCAGCAACACGGTTATCGATAATATCAATCTCACCATCCCGCAGGGGCAAATGGTGACGCTGCTCGGCCCTTCCGGCTGCGGCAAAACGACCATTTTGCGTCTGGTGGCCGGGCTGGAAAAACCGAGCGAAGGACAGATTTTCATTGATGGCGAAGACGTCACCCATCGCTCTATTCAGCAGCGTGATATCTGTATGGTCTTTCAGTCTTATGCCCTGTTCCCGCACATGTCGCTGGGAGAAAACGTCGGCTACGGTCTGAAGATGCTTGGCGTGTCGCGCAGCGAAGTGAAAGCCCGTGTGCAAGAGGCGCTGGCGATGGTGGATCTGGAAGGATTCGAAGACCGCTATGTTGATCAGATCTCCGGCGGTCAGCAGCAGCGCGTGGCGCTGGCGCGCGCGCTGATCCTCAAGCCGAAGGTGCTGCTGTTTGATGAGCCGTTAAGTAACCTCGACGCTAACCTGCGTCGCAGCATGCGCGACAAGATCCGCGAACTGCAAAAGCAGTTTGATATCACCTCGCTGTACGTCACCCACGATCAGAGCGAAGCCTTTGCGGTTTCCGATACCGTACTGGTGATGAACAAGGGGCATATTATGCAGATCGGTTCGCCGCAGGATCTCTACCGTCAACCTGCCTCACGCTTTATGGCGAGTTTTATGGGCGATGCCAACCTGTTCCCGGCGACGTTCAGTCAGGAGTATGTGGATATCTACGGCTACCGGCTGCCGCGCCCGGCGCACTTTGCCGCCCAGGGTTCCGGCACCGTTGGCGTGCGCCCGGAAGCGATTACCTTGAGCGATCGCGGCGAAGAGAGCCAGCGCTGTGTGATTCAGCATGTCGCCTATATGGGGCCGCAGTATGAGGTGACGGTGGCGTGGCACGGACAGGAGATTTTATTGCAGGTTAACGCTACCCGATTGCAGCCGGACGTGGGGGAAAATTATTACCTCGAAATCCACCCGTACGGGATGTTTGTTTTAGCAGACGCAGTGTAATTGATGCCGGGTGGCGCTACGCTTACCCGGCCTACGGTTCGTGCACGCTGTAGGCCGGATAAGGCATCAGCCGCCACCCGGCGCACACTCAACGTTGCGCGTTCAATTCAGCAATATCCTTCGGCGTCGTCCGGCAACAGCCGCCAATCAGCTTCGCTCCCGCCGCCAGCCACTGCGGTAAATACTCCGCCAGCGTGGCGCACGCTTCGCCGTGATGGTGCCAGGTTTTGCTTACCGCATCGTACCGCTCGCCCGAATTGGGGTAAACCACCAGCGGCAGCGCGGTCAGCCCGTGCAAATGCTGCAATGCGGCGGTGACGTTTTCCAGCGCGATGCAGTTTACGCCTGTCGCCACAACCTGCGGGCAGGCGTTGAGAAACGTCGCCACGTCACGCAGCGGCGTACCGTCGCTCAGATGCTCGCTGTCGCGCAGCGTAAACGAAAACCATGCCCGCGCCCGCGGATATTCGGTTAACAACTCAGCCAGCGCTTTAATCTCAATAAAATTCGGCAGCGTTTCACAGGCCAGCAGGTCAACGCCCGCATCCAGCAGCGCTTCCACACGCGGGCGATGAAAAGCCTGGAACGCTTCGGGAGTACATACGTAATCCCCGCGATATTCCGCACCGTCGGCCAGATACGCGCCATATGGCCCGACGGAACCCGCCACCAGCAGCGTGCCCGCCTGCGGGTTCTCAGCCAGATACGCTTCCCGCGCTTTGCGCGCCAGTTCCACGCTCTTGCCGATCAGCGCTTTCGACTGCGCGTCATCAAACCCACGCGCGGCAAGTCCTGCGGGCGTTGCCTGGTAGCTGGCGGTAATCGCGCACTGCGCGCCAGCGCGGAAATAGTCGAGGTGGACTTCGCGAATAAGCTCCGGGTTTTCAACCAGGACTTTCGCCGACCACAGGCTGTCGGCTAAATCACAGCCGCGCGCTTCCAGCTCCGTCGCCATCGCGCCGTCCAGCAGGATAAAGGGCTGTACGTTAAGGATGGCGGTTAACGGATTATTCTGCGACATGTTGAGGCTCCTGGGTGAGTTTCCGTAAACGAGTCAGATAATACGCACCATAACACACTGCCACAAACGGGATCCCACACCACAGCGCAATCCTCTGACTCGGATCAAACGCCAGGCCAATACAGGCCACCAGGCAAAGCACAAATCCCAGTACTGCTACCAACGGATATCGCAACGAACGAGAAAGTAAAGAGATCGCCAGGATGTATAAAGTTAAAAAGATTCTGGCACCATCATTCGTGGGAAATGCTACATTTGCGGGCAATTGCACCATCATGAACGCCTCTCCGCGTGCAATCCGCCCCTTTTTGGATCGTCTGCCAACGAAATACGCATATTTATTGTTGTTATAACCTGGCACTCTCCTTGCACTCATCAGATATCTGAAATGTCAGGCTCATCAGGCGTAATTGTTGTAAGCAGTTTGGGCATGGACAGCACGCAGAAACCGGGGCGTACGCATCGTACATGAGGATTGACTCGCTGATTTTTCCTTACGGATCGCTCACCAGGGCGTTCTTGAGAGCAGCCCGGATATAAACAAACAAATACAAATAAAACAACGTGATGAGCCGGGTTTCTTTATCTGGCGAGGCATCAAATATGACAACACAAACCACAACACTAAAAAGAACGCTCGGCAGTTTCCGCTTATGGGGAATCGCCGTTGGGCTGGTTATTTCCGGGGAGTATTTTGGCTGGAGCTACGGTTGGTCTCAGGCGGGAACACTGGGCTTTATGATCGTCGCGCTGGCGATCGCCGCCATGTACTGCGCCTTTATTTTTAGCTTTACCGAACTGACGACCGCCATCCCGCACGCAGGCGGGCCTTTTGCTTACGCCTACCGCGCCTTTGGCCCGACCGGCGGTTTTATTGCCGGGTTCGCGACCCTGATTGAATTTGTCTTTGCCCCGCCCGCCATTGCCATGGCCATCGGCGCCTACCTTAACGTGCAGTTTCCGGCGCTGGACCCCAAATGGGTCGCCTGCGGCGCCTACATTATCTTTATGACGCTGAATATTCTCGGTGTTGGTATCGCCGCCACCTTTGAGCTGGTGGTCACCCTGCTGGCGATCTTCGAGCTGCTGGTATTTATGGGCGTCGTCGCGCCGGGCTTCTCCTGGAGCCACTTTACCGCTAACGGCTGGGCGGGCGCGGAGAGCTTCAGCGGTCTGGCGTTGCCAGGCATGTTTGCCGCAATCCCGTTTGCGATCTGGTTCTTTCTGGCCATTGAAGGGGCATCAATGGCCGCCGAAGAAGCCAAAGATCCGCAGCGTACCATTCCCCGCGCGCTGGGCGGCGGTATTCTGACCCTGACCGTACTGGCGATTGGCGTGATGGTCTTTGCCGGCGGCGTCGGCGACTGGAGAACCCTGGCAAATATTAACGACCCGCTGCCGCAGGCGATGAAAATAGTGGTTGGCAACAGCAGCGGCTGGCTGCATATGCTGGTATGGCTGGGACTGTTTGGTCTGGTGGCGTCTTTCCACGGTATTATTATGGGCTACTCGCGGCAGATATACTCCCTGGCGCGCGCGGGCTATCTGCCAGCGAGCCTGGCAACGATTAATCGCCGCACCCGTACTCCGCATCTGGCGATCCTCGCCGGAGGCGTCATTGGTATCGCCGCTATTTTCTCCGATTCATTGATAACCATCAGCGGAATGCCGCTGACCGCCTGCATCGTCACCATGTCGGTATTTGGCGCGATTGTTATGTATATCATCTCAATGGCGGCGCTGTTTAAACTGCGCCGCAGCGAACCGAAGCTCATTCGACCGTTCCGCGCGCCGCTCTATCCGTGGGCCCCTGCCTTTGCGCTGGCGATGGCGGTTCTTTGTCTGGTGGCGATGGTCTGGTACAACACCCTGCTGGCGCTGATTTTCGCCGCCATGATGCTCGGCGGCTATCTGTGGTTCCGCAAGACCGCCGCAGCCCGCGAGCGTGCGGCAGCGGACCCGCAGTTACGTACGGTCTCCTGAGGAGTTGAGGCATGTATAAAACCACGCTATCGGGCCAGGTATGGCATTTTGATAGTCTGAAAACATTGCTGGCGAAAGCCTCCCCGGCGCGTTCTGGCGACGCGCTGGCGGGCGTTATCGCCGACTCTGCCGAAGAACGAATGGCGGCCAAAATGGCGCTGGCGGACGTTCCGTTAACGGAAATTCTTGATAATCCGTTGATTCCCTACGAACAGGATGAAGTGACCCGACTGATACTCGATACTCACGACGCCAGCGGTTTTGCGGCGATTCGTCACCTGACGGTAGGCGATTTTCGCGACTGGCTGCTCGACGACGCCACCGACGAGTCGGCACTGGGCCAGGTCGCGAGGGCGATAACGCCGGAGATGGCGGCGGCGGTTAGCAAGCTGATGCGCAATCAGGATTTGATCCTGGCTGCCAGTAAATGCCGGGTTATCACCCGATTTCGCAATACCATCGGCCTGCCGGGGCGCCTCAGCGTGCGCCTGCAGCCAAATCACCCGACCGATGATATGAAAGGCATCGCCGCCAGTATGCTCGACGGACTGTTATACGGCTCCGGAGATGCGGTGATCGGCATCAACCCGGCCAGCGATAGCCTGCCGGTGCTGGCGCAGCTTAACCATATGTTGGACGATATTATCCAGCGCTTCGCGATCCCGACCCAGTCATGCATTTTGACTCATGTCACCAATACCTTGCAGTTGATTGAGCGTGACGTCCCGGTGGATCTGGTGTTTCAGTCAGTGGCCGGAACCGAAGCCGCCAACAGCGGTTTCGGCATCAATCTGGCGCTACTTCAGGAAGCCAGAGAAGCCGCCCTCAGCCTTAACCGCGGCACGATCGGCAACAATGTGATGTATTTTGAAACGGGCCAGGGCAGCGCCCTATCCGCCAATGCGCATCACGGCGTTGACCAGCAGACCTGCGAGGCCCGCGCTTACGCCGTCGCCCGCCACTTCGAGCCGCTGCTGGTCAATACGGTGGTTGGCTTTATCGGTCCGGAATATCTGTATGACGGTAAACAAATTATCCGCGCCGGGCTGGAAGATCATTTCTGCGGCAAGCTGATGGGCCTGCCTATCGGTTGCGACGTCTGCTATACCAATCACGCCGAAGCCGATCAGGATGATATGGATACCCTGCTGACGCTGCTGTGCGCCGCCGGGCTAACCTTTCTGATCGGCGTACCGGGGGCTGACGATATTATGCTCAACTATCAAAGCACCTCCTTTCACGATGCGCTATACGCTCGCCGTCTGCTGGGGTTAAAGCACGCGCCTGAGTTCGCCGACTGGCTAACCAGGATGCAAATTATCGATCCGCACGGCGCGCTGCGCCTGACCGACGCGCGTCATCCGCTGCTTTCCGTCCTGCCGCAAGGAGAACCGGTATGAATCCTCTCGACGCATGGAGCCCATTGCGTGAATTTACCGATGCGCGGATTGCGCTGGGCCGTAGCGGCGCCAGTCTGCCAACCCGTGAAGTGCTGAATTTCGGCCTCGCGCACGCCCGCGCGCGCGACGCGATTCACCAGCCCTTCGTCAGTGAACAACTGGAACAACCGCTGGCCGATTTGGGGCTCTCATCGCTGACCGTCCACAGTGCCGCCAGCGATCGTCATGTCTACCTGAATCGCCCGGATCTCGGACGACGTCTGAACGAAAAGAGCCGCGCCGATCTGGCCGCCAGCGGCGTGCGTCCGGCCGATCTGCTGCTGGTGATCGGCGACGGGCTGTCGTCATACGCCGTGCATCGTCAGGCCGTGCCGCTAATCCGCGCTCTGCTTCCTTACCTGAAAACGCTAGGCCTGAGCCTCGCGCCGGTGGTGCTTGCGCACCAGTCGCGGGTGGCGCTGGGCGATGATATTGGCGAAACGCTGAAGGCCAAAGCGGTCGCGATTTTGATTGGCGAACGGCCGGGTCTCTCTTCGCCGGACAGTCTCGGGGTTTATTTAACCTGGCAGCCGCATCGTCAGCGGCTGGAGTCGGAGCGCAACTGTATTTCCAATATTCGCCCGGAAGGGCTGAGCTACGAAGCGGCGGCATTTAAGCTGGCGTGGCTGCTGGAGCAGGCATTCTTACGACGACTGACCGGCGTGCGCCTGAAAGATGAAAGTGATAATCCGGCGCTGCATGGTAAAATAAAGCCGCTGGGCAATATCGATAATAAATAACAAGGAAATGAGAGTTCTGCTTTATTATTAATCAAGACAGATAAAATTTATTTATACTCTAAATAATTCGAGTTGCAGGAAGGCGGCAAGAGAGCAAATCCCCAGGAACATAGATAGCTATATGACTGGGGTGAGCGAGAGCAGCCAACACATATGCAACTTGAAGTATGACGAGTATATATTCGTCATACTTCAAATGACAGGTGTATTGGCTTCAGAGTGACTCTGCTCATTCATGAGGCCCGCCCTTAGCGGCCACTACTTTTCAGCGTTCATAACGGATAACCGTTTTGTTCTGGCAATTGAATTAGAGCCTATCCCACCAGGCGTTATTGGCGCAGGCAGTTTGAACACGGCCAGCGCGGATGAACCGGAGCGTACACGTAGTACGTGAGGATTCTGAGCACTGCCCTGGTTCAAAATGACAAGCAAAATAGCTCTAATGGGATAGGTTCTTAATTAGGATATAAGAATATTGCATGAGTAAAAGTGAAACAATCGTTGTAAGGTAAAGTTGCGCATTAAATATGCCCGTGATACTTCAGGTTGCATGTGCATTGACTGTGTTCATGCAGTCCAAATTATTGAGAGTATATTTCGTTATCTATTCAAAATAACAGCCAATAATTCGCCAGATTAACTGGAGAATTATTCTTAATGTTATGCAGTCATTGATGGTTACACATAAATAATCGATTGACCGAGGGTGAGGTAGCAATGAAAAAATTTTCCGGAAAAGCATCTTTAATGGCCACATTGGTTGCCGCGTTGATCGGTGCGAGTAGCGCGCAGGCGGCGGAAATTAAAATCGGCGTGGTATTACCGTTAAGCGGCGCGCTGAGCGGTTACGGGCAACCGTCACAAAAAGGACTGGATATCATTCAGGGCATTACCCCAACATTAAAAAATGGCGACACCATCAAGCTTATCGTCATTGACGATAAGAGCGACAAGGTTGAAGCAGCTAACGCCATGCAGCGCCTGGTCTCCAGTGATAAGGTCGATGCGGTGATCGGCGAAGTCACCTCCTCCAATACCCTGGCGATGACTAAAATCGCTGACGACAGCAAAACGCCGCTGGTCTCCTCGACGGCCACTAACGATCGCGTCACCCGCAACCACCCTTACGTCAGCCGGGTCTGCTTTTCCGATAGTTTCCAGGGCGTGGTTGGCGCGAACCTCGCTTCCCGCGACCTGAAAGCCAAAACCGCCGCCATCGTCTTTGATAGCAGCAACGATTACTCCGTCGGCCTGGCGAAAGCCTTCCGCACGCAGTTTCTGAAAAACGGCGGCACCATTCCTATCGAAGTTCAGGCACCGGGCGGCAGCAAAGACTTTAAAGCGCAGTTATCCAGCGTGAAGGCAAAAAACGTCGACATGATTTATATGCCGATTTACTACACCGAAGGGGCGCTGATCGCCGTTCAGGCTAAACAGCTGGGGCTGAAAAAACCGGTGGTCGGCGGCGACGGACTGGCGGCGGACCCGGTCTTTTTTGAGGTCGGCAAAGATGCGGTCAACGGCTATATGACTACCGATTACTACTCGCCAAATGCCAAAGAACAAACGCCGGAGGGCGAAGCGTTCATCAAAGCCTGGGAAGCCAAATACCACCAGCCGACCCATACCTGGGGCGCGATGGCGGCGGACGCATATAACGTCATTATCAACGCGATGAACCAGTGCAGCGATCCGCACGACCGGGTTTGCGTTAACCAAAAAATTCGCGCCACCAAGGACTACCAGGGCGTGACCGGCACATTGACTTTACAAAACGGCGACGCCATCCGCAGCGCGGTCATCAATGAAGTAAAAGATGGCAAGCTGGTGTTCCGTAGCGTGGTAAATCCGTAAGCCGTTATAAGGGATAACAGATGGACAGTGCCATTTTTCTCCAGCAAGTGGTCAACGGAATGAGCCTCGGGGGCATGTACGCCCTGATTGCCATCGGTTATACGATGGTTTATGGGGTGCTGCGCCTGATCAACTTCGCTCATGCGGACGTGATGATGGTCGGGGCGTTTACCACCCTGTTTTTATTTTCTTCTGTTGGGCTACCCTTCGGGGTAGCTATTTTGCTGACTCTGGCGCTATGCGGCCTGTTCGGGATGCTTATCGACCGGGTGGCCTACCGCCCGCTGCGTCAGGCATCAAAAATCTCTCTGCTGATCACCGCCATCGGCGTCAGCTTCTTCCTTGAGAATCTGTTCAACGTGCTGTTTGGCGGGAGTTCACGCTTCTTTTCATCACCTGATTTTTTCAACAATACCCGCACTTTTGGCCACGTCGTTATCACCAATGTGGCGTGGATCGTGCCGCTGATTACCGTGCTGCTACTGCTGGCTATCCTCTGGCTGTTGTACCGCACCCGCTACGGCATGGCGATCCGCGCGGTGGCTTTCGATGTCAATACCGTGCGCCTGATGGGCATTGACGCCAACCGCATTATCTCGCTGGTGTTTGCTCTCGGCAGCAGCCTCGCGGCGCTGGGAGGCGTATTCTACTCCATCAGCTATCCCACCATTGACCCATTGATGGGCGTGCTGATTGGCCTGAAAGCCTTCGCCGCTGCGGTTCTCGGCGGGATAGGCAGCGTCACCGGCGCGGTACTCGGCGGTTTTATTCTCGGCTTTACCGAAGTGGTGGCGGTCGCCCTGTTTCCCGAACTTGGCGGCTACAAAGACGCCTTCGCCTTTATGTTTTTGATTCTGGTCCTCTTGTTCCGCCCGGTTGGCATTATGGGCGATGAACGTCTGGAAAGGAGCCGTTTCTGATGCTCAACGCTACAACTACCGCCGGGGCGCAAATGCGCAACCTGGTCATTATTGTTATCTGCGTCGCGCTGCTGGCCGGGATCAACGTGGTATTCAATGACTACATTATTCGCGTCATCAGCACGATTTTTATCTTTATGATCCTCGCGGTCAGCTACAACCTGATCAACGGCGTGACCGGGCAGCTGTCGCTGGAGCCCAACGGATTTGTGGCGGTTGGCGCCTACGTGACGGCCCTGTTGATCCTCTCCGGCGACAGCAAGCTGGATATGTTTGAAATGGCCGCGCCCAGTCCGTGGATCCTCGAACTGCACGCCAGTTTTCTGCCCGCGTTGCTCATTAGCGGCTTGTGCGCCGCCGCGCTGGCGGTGTGCCTCGCTTTCCCTGTCTTCCGAGTGCGCGGCGACTATCTGGCGATTGTGACCCTTGGCTTCGGCTTTATCATCAAGATCCTCGCCATCAACAATCCGCAAATCACCAACGGTGCGATTGGTCTCAACGATATTCCTCAACAGCCGCATCTGCTGTTCTGGTGCGGGCTGTTCGCCCTGGTCGCTACCGGGATGATCCTGCAACTGGTGTGGTCGAAATATGGACGGATGATGAAAGCGGTACGCGACGATGAAGATGCCGCTATTGCCATGGGGGTGAATACGTTTCGTATTAAAACCTGCGCTTTCGCCACCAGCGCTTTCTTTGAAGGGATCGGCGGTGGCCTGCTGGCATCGCTGCTGACCACCATCTCCCCAGGTCTGTTCGACTTTATGCTCACCTTCCAGCTGCTGATTATTATCGTGCTCGGCGGGCTGGGCAGCACCACCGGCGCACTGCTCGGCACCGTGCTGGTGGTCGGTAGCGGGGAGTGGCTGCGTTTTCTCGATCAGCCGCTGCAGTTCTTCGGCCATGACTTCGGCTCATATCCGGGCCTGCGAATGGTGGTGTTCTCGCTGCTGCTGCTGATCATCATGCTGTTCGCCCGTGAAGGCCTGCTGGGCAAAAAAGAGATTTGGCAAGTGAGCAAAAGGAGTCGCGACCATGGCGCAAAATAAGGTCATTTTGCAGGTGCAGGACGTCACGATGCAATTCGGCGGATTACGGGCCATCGACAATGTCAGTTTCCATGTTGACGAAGCGGAAATTTTTGGCCTGATTGGCCCTAACGGCGCGGGCAAAACCACGATGTTCAACGTCATTACCGCTAACTACAAGCCGACCAGCGGCAGCGTGACGCTCGCGGGAAAATCGTTGAAGAAACTAAAGCCGAATCAGGTGGTCAACGCCGGAATTGCCCGTACCTTTCAGAATATCCGCCTGTTCAACTCGATGACGGTATTAGAAAACGTGATGGTCGGCCTCGATAGCGCCAGCCGCTATTCGCTGCTGGAAGCGGCGCTGCATATTGGCCGTTATTTCCCCGCCGAACGGGCGGCGAAAGCCAAAGCGATGGCGATTCTGGAAGATATTGGCATTGCTCATTTTGCCGATATGCAGGCGACCAATCTCAGCTACGGTAACCAGCGTAAGGTGGAGATTGCCCGCGCGCTGGCGACATCACCAAAATTATTGCTGCTGGACGAACCCGCAGCCGGGATGAACCCGAAAGAGACTGAGGATCTGGCGGATCTGATTTTCCGCATGCGTAATGACTACCAGCTCAGCGTACTGTTAATTGAGCATGATATGCCATTCGTTAACAAACTGTGCGAGCGGGTCATGGTGCTGGAGTACGGCAAACCGCTGTTTAGCGGTCTGATGACCGAGGCCATTCAACATCCCGATGTCATTTCCGCTTATCTGGGGGACGTTCGTTATGCTTAGCGCACGTGAGTTAAAAGTTTTTTACGGCGTGATTCAGGGGCTGAAAGGCATCGATATTGATATTTATGACCGGGAAATCGTCACCTTAATCGGCAGTAATGGCGCGGGGAAAACCTCAACCCTCAACGGTATCGTCAACCTGGTGCGCTCTACAGGACGGGTCAATTTTCTCAACGAGGATATTTCCCGCAGCCAGACGCACCAGATTGTGCGTCGGGGGCTGGCGCTTGTGCCCGAAGGGCGGCGCATCTTCACCAACCTGACCATTGAAGAAAACCTGCGCATGGGCGCCTACAATAATCTCGCCGGGTTTACCCGCTTGCGCGACCGGATGTACAGCCTGTTTCCCCGGCTAAAAGAGCGGCGCAATCAGATGGCGGGCACCATGAGCGGCGGCGAGCAGCAGATGCTGGCGATTGCCAGGGCATTGATGAGCGAACCGGTATTACTGATGCTGGACGAACCGAGCCTCGGTCTGGCGCCGAAAATTGTCGGGGAACTCTTCGCCACCATTAAGCAACTGCGGGAGGAGAATATTACGGTACTGCTGGTGGAGCAGAACGCCACGGCGGCGCTGACTATCGCCGATCGCGCCTATGTGCTGGAAAACGGGAAAATAATGCTCTCAGGCCCGGCACCGGAGGTGCTGGCAAACCCGGAAATTAAACGGATGTATCTCGGCGGATAGGGAAGCGAATGCGCGGTTCGTTTGCCTACATGAAGCTCGTTGTTGGGTTGGTTTTGACGCAATCGCGCATTGTTTCTCCCCCGCTGGCTGGCGACCGCGCTGAAGCGGCGGCATTTATCTCTTACGGACAAACCTCGATGTCGCTTTTAACGGCAGCGGCCGACAGATAAATCCGCTGATGGTCAGACAGAGACATTCAGGAGAGGATGACTAGTGGCGGATCTGCGCCAGATCGTCTTCCGTCAGGCCGGTCATTTTCATGACCGTATTGCGGTCGATGCCGTTCTGCAGCATGGTACGGGCAACTTCGAGTTTGCCTTTTTCAATACCGCGTTGTTCACCCAGTTGGATTCCCTGCTGGATTCCCTTCTCGATGCCCTTCTGTTCAAGTTGTTGTGCGATGGTCATGAGAACGTCTCCGTGTTGCGGCACACGCTGTGCCAGTTCGCGAACAAAGGCTTCGGCATCGGATGTTTCGCCTGCCTGTAATATATAGTGTACCAGCGATATCACCTGCGATGAAGAAAGATATCCGGCCAGTAAAATGGGCGCCAGCCGGTCGATCAGTTCAGCCAGGTCCCGCTGATGAATATGTTTCTGAAGCAGAGTCAGGGCGGCCATTCTGCGATGGCCTGCAATTTCATCATCCGGAATAACCGTCACATCAACCAGCGGGAAAGCACTGCTGTACAGTTTGCCTGCCAGCGCCGGAGCGTCAAATTCATCCAGCCATCGGGTTGAGTATGGATACGGGCTGCGCTTACCGGTATAGAACAGTATCGGTATTACCAGCGGCAGTTTCTTATGGCCTGCGTCAAGATGGCGCTGCATGGCGGCCACCGCATAACGGATCAGGCGAAAGGCCATATGTCTGTCGGGCGTCGACTGGTGTTCCACAAGTACGTGAATGTATCCATCGCCAGATGACGTTTTCAGGCTGTAGAGTACGTCACTGAAGTACTGTCGAAAGTCATCCTCGACGAACGAACCTGATTCCAGCTTCAGCGTGCTGAGATCGCAGATCGCGCGTAGTTCCGCTGGTAAGTGAATTTCCATGAAATCACGGGCTACATCCGGCTGTGTCAGGAACTGCCGGAACGTGGCATCGTGGGGGGTGGGTGTGCTGCTTTTCTTTTTCTTCATCATCATCCCTGGCTCTGAAAAATAACCCGTATGTGTTACCACTGCTGGTGCGGATCAATTGCTACTACGTAAAATCCCGATTGCCCGGCATTACGGTATAAACCGGAGCATTTAGATTCTGATGCCCTAATATGAAGAGTTTTCCGGCCGGCAAGGTTTACCCAAACCAATGCTTTTGGGCTCCGGGTCGTGCTCGACTCTGATATCAATGGCGTTTTGCGCCACCGACATCATCAGCTTCAGGCGGTTAAACTGATTGACTTCGCTGGTGCCAGGGTCGTAGTCAATAGCGAAAATATTGGCCGCCGGATACTTCTGCTTCAGGCTTTTGAGCACGCCACGCCCGGTAATGTGGTTTGGCAGGCAGCCGAAGGGCTGAACGCAGACGATATTATTGACCCCGGCTTCCAGAAGCTCCATCATTTCTGCCGTTAGCAGCCAGCCTTCGCCCGCCTGATTGCCCAGTGACACTACCTTTTCCGCCATTGCCGCCAGCTCGGCGATAGCCGGGGGCGCGCTGAAGCGCTGACTGCGGGTTAATGCCTTGTTTACCGACTTGCGCATCCATTGGATGGTGGATGTGGCCACCTGATTGCGCGCCATGCTGAGGAAATTCAGCCCATACTGGCGGTGGTCGTAGCGCGTGCCATAAGTGCAGGAAAGGAAAAAATCGAGCATATCGGGAACCACCGCCTCGCCGCCTTCCGCTTCAATCTGCGCGACCAGATCGTTATTAGCGCCGGGATGATACTTCACCAGAATTTCGCCAACGACGCCGACTCTCGGTTTTTGCGCCGGGCGCAGCGGGAGTTGGTCAAACCCGGCGACGATTTGCGCCACGTCGGCATTAAACTGCCCCATGCTGCCTTCAGCCGCAAGATTTTGCTTTACCCGCTGATTCCAGTATTCGTAGAGCTTTTGCGCCGAACCGGGCTCAGACTCATAGGGGCGCGTTCGCAGCAACGCTTTCATTAGCAGATCGCCGTAGATTATCGACATCACCGCCTTTTTCACCATCCGTAAGCTATAGCGAAAACCGGGATTATCTTCCAGTCCGGCGGCGCTGAGAGAAATGACCGGAACCTGCGGAAAGCCCGCGTCCTCCAGCGCTTTACGAATAAAAGCGATATAGTTGGTGGCCCGGCAGGCGCCGCCGGTCTGAGTGATAATAGCGGCGCTGGTATCCGGATCGTACTGCCCGCTGGTCAGCGCGTCGACAATTTGCCCGGTGACCAGCACACAAGGGTAGCAGGCATCGTTATTGACGTATTTTAACCCCTGCTCAATGGCCGATCGGGTCACGGTCGGCAGCACCTGCAGGCGATAGCCTTCGGCACGGAAAACAGCCTGAATCAGGTCAAAATGGATGGGGGCCATCTGCGGCGCCAGGATGGTGTGGGTGTCACGCATCGCTTCGGTAAAGGGCGCTCTTTTGGCGTGGTAAGACGTATCCGGGACGGTAACGCCGTGCCGCCGTCGGGCGGTCATCGCCGCCTTAAGCGAGCGAATGCGGATCCTGATCGCGCCCAGATTAGCGCCCTCATCAATTTTTATCAGGGTATACACCTTATTGGCGGTCTTTAACACCTCCTCCACCTGATCGGCAGTCAGGGCGTCAAGGCCGCAGCCGAATGAGGTGAGCTGCACCAGTTCCAGTTGCGGGCTGGCCGCCACGTAAGCCCCGGCAGCGTACAGGCGTGAGTGGTAAGCCCACTGGTCGACGACGCGTAGCGGGCGGCGTAGCAGCGACTCACCCAGATGCGCCACGCTGTCTTCCGTCAGCACCGCCATCCCCTCTTCAACGATGATGCGGTCAATGCCGTGGTGAATGCCCGGATCGACGTGATAGGGGCGACCGGCGAGCACAATGCCGGGTCGGTCGTTTTCCACCAGCCACTGAACCACCTCTTTTCCTTTATTGCGGATGTCCTGCCGCATTGCCTGTAGTTCCTGCCAGGCTTTTTGTACCGCCAGTTTGACCGCTTTACGGGTCAGTCCGAGCGCGTTGAATTCGTCAAACAGCACCTTTTCCACCGACGCGAGGTGGTTAAAGTTGATAAACGGGTTATGAAACGCAACCTCTCCCTGACTGATGGCGTCGATATTAGTGCGAATAACTTCCGAATAAGTGCTGACTACCGGGCAGTTGAAGTGATTGTCGCCGCCCGGTGTTTCCCGCCATTCATAGGTGACGGACGGGAAGAAGATGCGATCGACTTTACGCTCTATCAGATGCTCTATATGGCCGTGTACCAGTTTGGCCGGATAGCAGGCCGACTCGGAAGGGATCGTTTCGATTCCCTTTAAGTAAAGGCGTTCCGTTGACGGCGGCGACAGCACCACACGAAAGCCCAGTTGAGTGAAAAACGTGTGCCAGAAGGGATAATTTTCGAACTGGTTGAGCACGCGTGGAATACCGACCGTTCCCCGCGCCGCCTGTTCTTCAGGCAGTGCTTTATAGTTGAATACCCGCCTTTCTTTATATTCATACAGATTGGGCAGGCAGTCTGGCGCCACCTCGATCCGGGCGCCTTTTTCACAACGGTTGCCTGAAACAAACTCCCGGCCATCTCTGAAGGTATTGATCGTCAGCATGCACTGGTTGTTGCATTTGCGGCAGCGTTCGCTACTCTGTTCTACGTCGAACAAGGCCAGTTCGTCCGGCTGCAATAATTGGCTGGGGCTGCCGTCGCTGGCGCGGTCCCGCGCGATAAGCGCCGCGCCGTAGGCGCCCATTAGCCCGGCGATATCTACGCGGGTGACGTCTCTTTCGGTGAGGTTTTCAAACGCGCGCAGTACCGCCTCGTTATAGAATGTGCCGCCCTGAACCATGATCTTTTGCGGCAGCATATCGAGCTGTTTAATCTTAATGACTTTATATAGCGCATTTTTGATAACGGAGTAGGAAAGTCCGGCGGAGATATCGGCGACGCTCGCTCCCTCTTTTTGCGCCTGTTTGACCTTCGAGTTCATAAATACGGTGCAACGGGAGCCTAAATCCACCGGCCGTCCGGCCAGCAGCGCCCGTTGCGAAAACTCGCTGACGGGAATATTCAGCGAACGAGCGAACATCTCAATAAACGAACCGCAGCCAGCAGAACAGGCCTCGTTCAGCAGAATGCTGTTAATGACGCCGTCACGAATATACAGGCACTTCATATCCTGACCGCCGATGTCCAGAATAAACTCTACGCCTGGCAAAAGCTGCTCTGCCGCACGGTAGTGGGCGACGGTTTCTACCTCGCCCACATCGGCGCGGAATGCGGCTTTAATCAGTTGTTCGCCGTAGCCGGTCGTCGCCGACCTGACGAGGGTGACTTCGGCGGGCAACCGACGATAGATGTCGCACAACACTTCGCGCACGACGTTGAGCGGATTGCCCCTGTTGTTGCCGTAGAAGTCATACAGCAACTCGCCCTTCTCGCCGATCAGAACGACTTTGGTGGTGGTTGACCCGGAATCGATGCCCAGCCAGGCCTCTCCCCGATACTCTTCCAGTGCGATGCGCGCCACGTTGGCTCGGGCATGACGTGCGCGGAAGGCGTCAACGTCGGCCTGCGTCTGAAACAGCCGCGGCAGAAGATCGACCTCTTTAACAGTGCTCTTTCTGGCGTCGCGCAGCGTGTTAATTAGCTGGCTTATCGGGACCGCCGCCTCCTGTTTCTCCGCCAGCAGCGCGGCGCCGATGGCGACGAACAACTGAGGATTGTCCGGAAAGATAACCTGATGCTTTTTCAGCCTCAGCGTTTTAATAAACAGTTTTCTTAAATTATCAAGGAAATACAGCGGGCCGCCGAGAAAAGCGACGTTGCCTCTGATGGGCTTGCCGCAGGCCAGGCCGCTGATGGTTTGATTAACGATGGCCTGCAGGATTGATGCGGCGATATCCGACCTTGCCGCCCCCTGATTGATCAGCGGCTGGATATCGGTTTTAGCGAATACGCCGCAGCGCGAGGCGATGGGGTAAAGCGTTTGATAGTTGTTTGCCAGCTGATTCAACCCTGCCGCATCGGTTTCCAGCAGCGAAGCCATCTGGTCGATAAATGCGCCGGTGCCCCCGGCGCAGCTGTTATTCATCCGCTGATCGACGCAATGACGGTCAAAATAGGTGAGTTTGGCGTCTTCCCCGCCCAGTTCGATAGCCACATCGGTTTGCGGAATAAAGGTGGTGATGGTCTTCGAACTGGCGATAACTTCCTGCTCAAACGGGATGGAGAGCAGTTCAGACAGCGCCAGACCGCCCGAGCCGGTAATCACGGGAACAACGGTCAGTGCCGGAAAGGTTTCCTGTAGCTGCCCGAACAGAGCCAAAAGCGTTTGACGGATGTCGGCGTAGTGGCGCTGATAGGCGTGATGAATCAGTTGCCGCTGTCTGTCCAGCAGCACCAGTTTGGCGGTGGTTGAACCAACGTCGATTCCTGCAAGATAGTCATTGGGCGCGGATAGCATGTTTATATCAATCCCTTTGAAAAAACATTCCTTATCTCAATATCGCGTTATCCTTCAGGCACATCGGTTCGCAGCGGCCTGAAGCGCACAACGTATAGATATAATGCCGCTCGGTTAAGATTTTTTATATGATTTTGAGTATTTTTCCGGCATGTAAAGCACAGTTCGCTTATCGATAAGCGAGTCGGTGGCGGAAAAGAGGCCAAAAAGCGCCGGGGCAGCAATGAACTGGAGAATGGGGAAACGGATTGCGCCTGAGGCGCAGGCGAACACGGAAATTAAGCGGATGTATTTTAGCAGGTAAAGAATAATCCAGGCCATTCAGGGCTGCGGCATCGTTTCCTGCGTTGCCGCAACCGCAAACAGCCTCACGCTACACAAAGCACACCTCGTTCCAGTAGGCTTCACGCGTCCTGCGCCGCTCAGTATGTTTTATCATGGCGAAACCACCTTGTTTCCACGTTGCCGGGTTCAATTCCGTAAAGACTGGCGACCGGTAATATTGCCTCCATGATTCGTTGGGGATCCTGCTGTCCGGCTTCACCGTCAGATGAAGAAGCCAGCCAGCCCGTTATACGTTGCCACAGCAGCGCGACGTTCATTTTTCTCCTCCGTCAGGAAGCCTCTTTGCTTACGTCTATTTCAACCACAGTTGACGACGGGTGAGAAATATCAATTCCTGATTTGTAATTCTGCCGATTGCATATTACGGCGACCGTTTACCTACCGGGCCTCTTCACCGGATTGCCGCCTCAATACAGAACCCAACCCGCATGGCCCCGTAGCCCCGGTAAGCACCTCGCTACCGGAGGAAAAAATCGCGCCGGATGTCAAACGAAAGGGATGCTCCAGCCAACCAATATCCCCATCGTTGTTAAGTTCTTTTTCATTATAGATAAGAACTTTTTCTTCTTTGCCGAAGGTGGTCGATTTGTGGGAGCGTGATAGCCACAAAATAAAACAGGGATTCAGGGAGAAATTAATGCGTATCGTAAAAACAAAAATCGCGCTGGCGCTGGGCATTCTGCTGCTCGCCGCACAGGCTCAGGCCGATCAACTGGCAGATATCAAAGCCGCCGGAGTGGTCAAAGTCGCCACCTTTGACGCCAACCCGCCGTTTGGATCGGTCGACCCTAAAACGCACAAAATCGTTGGCTACGACGTGGATTTCGCCGAAGCGCTGGCGAAATCCCTCGGCGTGAAACTGGAACTGGTCGCCACCAACCCAGCCAACCGCATACCGCTGCTGCAATCCGGGAAAGCCGACCTGATCGTCGCCGATATCACCATTACGCCAGAACGCGCACAGGTTATTGATTTCTCGACACCATATTTCGTTACCGGTCAGCAGTTCCTTGTCCCTGCGAAATCACCGGATAAGCTTGATGACTACAGCAAAGCGCGTATCGGCGCGGTAAAAGGCACCACCGGTGAACAGGCGCTGCATCAGCGTTTCCCGCAGTCGCGCGTGCTCTCTTATGACGATATTCCGCTGGCGCTGACCGCCCTGCGTAACGGTAACGTGCAGGCGATAACCCAGGACAGTACCATCCTTGCCGGGCTGCTGGCGGAAGCGCCGGACAAGGCTAATTTCAAAATCATTCCCGATCTGCTGAGCAAAGAAGAGATTGGCGTCGGCGTGAAAAAAGGCGAGCCGGCTCTGCTGAAAGCGGTAAACGACGAGCTGGTGAATCTGGAGAAATCCGGCGAGGCGAGCAAAATTTACAACGCCTGGTTTGGTCCGGGCACCAAAACGCCACAGCCGCGCGCCTTTACTATCGAAGCTAAATAAGCAGAAAAGAGATTATGTTATCGGCTCTATTTTCACACTCCGCGGCATCCTCCGCGGATTTTTCGCATCTGCAGCGCGCCAGCATTGAATTCCGCGATGTCGCCAAAAGCTACGGCGATCATCAGGTGCTGAGCAGCATTAATTTACAGGTTGATCCCGGCGAAGTGGTAGCGATCCTCGGTCCTTCGGGATCGGGAAAATCAACCCTGATCCGCCTGATCAATCAACTGGAATCCCTGAGCGACGGCGAGATCCTGATTGACGGCAAGCCAACGCGCCAGCTCCCCGCTGGCGCTCTGCGCCAGTTACGCAGCCGGGTCGGCTTTGTCTTTCAGCAGTTTAATCTCTATGCTCACCTGACGGCGCAGGAGAATATCACCCTCGCGCTGGAACGCGTCCATGGCTGGGGGAAAAGCGCCGCCCGCGAGCGGGCTCTGACGTTACTCAGGCAGGTTGGACTCGCCGATAAAGCACAGCAAATGCCCGCTCAGCTGTCCGGCGGCCAGCAGCAACGGGTGGCGATCGCCCGCGCCCTCGCCTCCTCGCCGCAAATCATCCTGTTCGATGAACCGACATCGGCGCTGGACCCGGAGATGATCGGCGAAGTCTTACAGGTCATGAAAGCTCTCGCTCATAGCGGTATTACTATGGTGGTGGTAACGCACGAAATGCAGTTTGCCCGCGAGATTGCCGATCGAGTTGTCTTTATCGACGGTGGAAATATTCTCGAAGTTGCGCCGCCCGCCGAATTTTTCGCCCGGCCTCAGCACGCCCGCGCCCGTCGTTTTCTGCAAAAGGTGCTTGATCCGCTGCACCAGGAGAGTGAGGCGTGATCCCGCATCTCGACTGGCATGGCGTACTAAGCGGGCAAGCATTGCAATGGATAATCTCCGGTTTTCTCACCACCATTTGGGTTAGCACCGCCGGTATCATTCTGGCAACCGTGCTGGCTGTCCTGCTGCTGGCGCTGCGCCTCGGCGGCGGACGGCCCGGCCGTTGGCTGGTAGCCGCCTGGGTTTCGCTGTTCCGCAATACGCCGCTGCTGGTCCAGTTGTTGTTCTGGTATTTTGCCGCCTGGAACCTGCTGCCACTGACAGTGAAGAATTTTATCAATGACGATCACAGTTGGTCGATTCTGCCGGGCGGTGTCTGGTGGCTAACGCCGGAATTTCTCTGCTCAATGTGGGGACTCGGGGTTTTTATCTCAGCATTTTTGATTGAAGAGATCGCCGCCGGGCTCCGCGCAGTCGGCAACGGCCAGCAAGAAGCTGCGCTATCGCAGGGATTCACCCCCTGGCAAGAACTACGCCACATTATGCTGCCGCAAGGGTTGGCTAACGCCTGGCAGCCAATCATCGGCCAGTATCTGAATCTGATGAAGCTCTCTTCTCTGGCCAGCGGTATCGGCTTTGCCGAGCTCACCTACCAGGTGCGGCAAATTGAAAGTTACAATGCCCATGCGCTGGAGGCTTTTGCCATCGGTACCGTGCTGTATCTGGCTCTGGGTATCGTAATGGGACTGGTGTTGGCGCGACTGGGTCCGGGACGAAAACAGCAAGGGAGGGCCCGTTATGAACGCTAATCTGGCAGTGATCGTGGATAATCTCGATTATCTGTTGTGGGGACGGCTGGCGGACGGTATCCCCGGCGGCGTGGTATTAACGCTGCTGATGGCGATCGGCGCCGCCGCGCTGGCGTTGCCCGGGGGGATCCTGCTGGCGGGCATGGCCTGGCGCTACGGCGGAATAGTACGGCGGCTGTTATTTCTGTGGGCAGAGATCATTCGCGGCATTCCGCTGATCTTCGTGATTTTCTGGCTCTGGTATCTGCTGCCGATGCTCACCGGCAGCGATCTGCCGGGAGCCGTGACCGTGACGCTCGCGCTGGCCTGGTTTACCGCCGCATCAGTGATGCATTCAGTGCTGGCAGGCCTGCAATCGCTGCCGTGTGGGCAATATGAAGCAGCGCTTATCCAGGGGTTTTCTTCCGGACAAACGTTGCGCCTAATCCTGCTACCACAGGCTTTACGCAACGTCCAGCCGTCGCTGGTGGGGATATTTCTCGGCCTGTTAAAGGACACTTCACTGGCCTTTATTGTTAACGTGCCGGAACTCACCACCGTCGCCGGACAGGTGAATAACCGGGTACAGATTTACCCGTTGGCAATTTTTGTCTTTACCGGCGCGGTTTACTATCTGCTGTGTTGTTGCCTGAACTTGCTGGCGAATCGTCAGTATGCGAGACGTTCCGTATAAACGTCGCAAATGGCGAAAGATGGCCTAATGCTGGTCAGTTAAAGGCTGTCAGTTGCGTTTATGGCTGGCTGAGCGGTTCTGTCAATCGGTGGTTTAAACGAAAATCTGATTCGGTTGATTCACTAACTGAGCTGATACGGGCTGAAATATAAAGGATATA